>Ga0209828_1000988_pt1 | contig 26754 bp, 22 predicted proteins | sample MaitaG_FD_187429 | JGI IMG/M metagenome (GOLD analysis project Ga0209828, IMG submission 187429) | Marine algal microbial communities from Maine, USA - Maine_Asex2 metaG (SPAdes) (version 2) | ecosystem: Host-associated > Algae > Red algae > Unclassified | place: Maine, USA | collected 2015-01-05
TTATTTGCTTTTGAGAAACGCTTAATCTACTACGACTTTACCAGCAATAATGGTTACGAAAATACAGGCTATTATTTTAACGGTGGCGAAACCATCAAAGAAGAAAAACGTGTTGCTTTGCAGAAATAATGCCTCTTAAAAAAAGAAATTTTTTTTGTATAAGATAACAAACACGGTATATTTTTATATAAATGCTATTTAGGCTGATCACTCCTTACCTCTCGCACTAAATAAATATCTTCAGCTTCTTCAAACAAAACATTTAACAACTTCAAATCAAACCGACCTTTCAACTCAAAAATATCAGCACTCAACAAATCTTCTCTATGTATAAGCATAACTTTAGCAGTAACTTGTTTCTGCAAAAAATCACGAATGATATGCAAACAAGTCAACAATACTTTTTCATCAAACTTTTTTAAAAGATTAAACCTGCCGCTTATGCACAATTGAAAGGTTTGATAACTTTTGTATTGGATAGTCGGTGCAACGATTTCGCAAACTTTAAAGTCTAACTTATATGTAATTTTATGATCGCCAGTAAATTTATATAAATATCTATCAATTCTTAAAAAAGAATAAGGTGCAGGCTTGTTTTGATTAAAGGTAAATTCCATGAAAATTGAGTTAAAAAAATGTTTACTTTCTTACAGTTTTAGTTTAACTTTATAAAGTTAATAATTTAAACCATAAATGGCACAGCGATATTTACAAATACCGTTTTCGTTTGAAAATTTAATTAATAAAAAAAAGCAAGCTAACCGTATTGCTATTGAAGATAGTATAAGGCAAAATATTCAGTTTCTTATTTTATCGCACATTGGCGATTTGTCTTACGATAAATCGGTAGGTTTTGAAATGTGGGATTATGATAAACTGGTTTTTTATCACGAAAAAGAACCTTATTACGTATCGGACAAACCAGAATATAGAGGTTTGTTAGAAAATCAACAAGCCAAAAAAAACTTCAACAACAATTTAAAAGCATTAATTGTTAAACACGAACTGCGTTTGCAAAACATTAGCACCGAGTTTAATTTTGAAAAGATACATGGCAACCTTTCGGTTTATCAACGCTTCATTAATCTTAAAGTGGAAGGTATTTTAAAAAGCACAGGTTTGCCTTTATCGCCACCCTTTAGTTTAAAAATTATATTTACACCATTTAGTGTTGTTACCAATGAATAAGCCGTGAAATGAAGAAAGGGAGAAAAGAAATACTGGAATCAATGCTTAAATTTTCTAACTATTATTGGTATGATGGTGCAGAAGATAGCATATCAAACCAATTAATAAATGTAGAAGATTATGATCCTGTAGTAGATATTATTTTTAAAGCAAATGCTTACGAGTTAGAAAAAATTTATAGTGAAATAGAAGATTCGGATGAACGGATTTTAGATAATTTAGTGAATACCTTAATCCCCGATCATAATTTACTACCTACACCCGCATTTACCGTTGCAAAAATACAACCTAAATTCTCTCGTCTAAAAATTAACCCCGAAGATGTTTTTAAAATTGAAGGTAAAAACGATATTGGCACGCAAGTAGAATATTATTTTACCACAATTGGGCATCACGAATATCCAAAATCTGCTATGGCTTTTGCTTTAACCGATAATGTTTGTGTTGATTATTCGGATGGAGAACCCACTATAATGGATGATATTATTGATGCCCAACCTTACAAACGTTCCAAAGCGTTATGGTTAGGTATTGATATTGGCGATGAAATTGAAAGTAATGATAAACTTACTTTTTTTATAGGTAATGAAATTTTAGATCCTTTTCAATATGATGCACAAATTTTTAATGAAGCAAAATGGCACATTAATGGAGCAGCAGAATTGCCTTTAAACGTTAAAATTGGAGTGCAACATTTTTTTAATGAAGGTAGTGCCCGTAAGTATGAAGTTTCAAAATTTGTCGATCAACAAGAACATTTATATGAACAACAAATTATTAATTATTTTAATAGTAGTTTTTTAACCCTAAGTGGACTTCCTACAGATTTAAGCAATCTAAAAAAAGTAAAACCACATTTGCTGGATAACTTAAATAATGAAAATTGGAAAAATGAGAAAAAATTACTTTGGATAAAAGCCACCTTTGAGGCTCCAATCTCAAATAAATTTTTAGTTGAAAATCAATTTTACTTAAACGTACTTTTGTTGATTAACCGTAAATTAAAAAAGCAACAAATTGTAAAAAATAATTTCGACAGAATATTACTGCCATTACCAACAGAAGATTATTTTTTATCCATCAATTCTATTTGGGATGAAAAATCGAACACAAATAGTGAACAACCGAAAACCTATAAAGCAGTTGATTATATTAACTTTAAAGATGAAGCAGGCACTTACACCACAAGGCCTGGCAATAGTGTAAGGCGGGTTAACCAACACGACATTAGCACTAAAATAACTAATTTGTTAGATTTAATTGAAGAAGAATACAGCTCTTTTAAAGAAGGTGGTGTAAACCGTTTGAAAGAAGATTTTGATGCTATTGAAAAATCGATAAACAGAATTAGAAAACAACTGCCCAATATTTATGAAAGCGAAAGCGAGCGAACGGCTTTTTATTGCGTGGCTAATTTTAGAAAAAATGCTTCCATTATTACCTATAATTATTGGGAAACACAAGGCGATAAGGTAGATGCACTTGCTTCGAAAAGAAAGTTGGAAGTAAGCTCTGATTATATTTCTTTGGATGATTCTTATACCATTACCGCCATACAAAAAGGTAGGGCTTCGGTAAATAAAATCAATTATCACAATAACTTAAAAAAAGCGATCTTATCTAGAAACAAAATTGTTACCATAGGCGATATTGAAAATTATTGTTATAACACTTATCCAAAATTAATTCAAAAACTAAATATTGAAAAGCGTATTGCAGCAACTGCTAATTCTCATAAATATGAAAATATTGTTTTGGTTTTAATTCAATTAAATGAAGAAGCTGCAAAAGGCTTAGACCTAACTTTTGTGAAGTTGCAAATACAAAATGGTTTAAATGCAAGTGCCACTTTTTATACACCTATTAAGGTTCAATTTGTACAAAAATTATAAACGCTAATGAACATTAAACAAATTAACAAATATCGACTTCATTTATTAAATGAATTAAATACCGATATTTTAGCAGAAACATTAGCCGCCACAATAGTTGATGATAATATTGTTGAGCGAGAAGATGATGTATTCTTTTTACCTTCTAATAAAAATAACCGCAGTTTCGAAAACGATGTGATGTATACAAAATCATTAAAAGATGAAGCGTATGAGGATCGCTATATTGAAATTGGGACCAGCCGTGCAAGCATACTTAATGGTTTGCCGCAGTCTTTTTATATGGAATATAGTAATGAAGAATTTAAAAATAAAGAAGAAAAAATAAAGCATAGAGAGGCCCAGCAAGCAACTTTACAGTCAGCAAACAGCTATTTCAAACCAATAGAACTGCTTTACAATCAAACTCGTATAAAACGAGAACTTAAAGAATTGCGTTTTACTAAAAACAACAGCAGCTTATTATACAATTTTTGGGGAGAGCAGCAGCTTGGCAGCGAAGAAGAAAAACGGTTTTTAAAAACGATGCATTTATTACCTTACATAGTGGGCAATACTTATCGTACTGAACAATTGATTAATTATGTATTAGAGAAAAAATCAAACATATCAATTAAAGTAGAAACTGATAGCAAGTTGCCAAAAGAAAGCTTCCCAACATTGGGTGCCATGCATTTGGGCGTAAATACTTATGTCAATAATAGTACTTATACCTATCAAAAAACCGCACAAGTGCACATACACCATATTAGTAATAAAGAGTTTCATTTATACTACAAACGCAGCCAAATGCACGGCGTTATTTTAAATAAGATCGAAAAATTTTATTTCCCTTTAGATGTAATGATTGAATACGAGTTTTACATTGTTGAAGCAACTTCTTTTTTTAAAGTGGATGAGGTGTATGAAAATGGAAATGGCATTTTAGGATATTCAACCAGAATTTAATATATTTATTTAAGCTTAAAACATTAAGATGGAAATAACTACGAAAGAAAGATATTTTTATATAAGCACTTTTCCGTTAATAATAGCTTGTCTATTGTTTTTGGTGATTAAATATGCACCTTGGAAAAATCCAAAAAAAATATGTAACACAACCTCAATTTTTTCAACTGAAATGGGTTCAGATTTACCAGACGCCATTTTTAAAATTGGGGAACCCATAAGACTGCTCGCCAAAGGAGATGATAAAGTAGATAGTTATAATTGGTACTTCGGTAAAAATTACGAATTAATAAACGGCAGCAAAGCCAAGCAAGGCAACATTGTACAATATAATGATTTAGGTGTGGTTACTGTTGAAGTGTTTTTAAATGAAGCATGCAGAATTTCAAAGGAATTAGAAATTACCCAAAACTGTGAGGACGGCATTAAAAACGGCAATGAAACAGGTGTAGATTGCGGCGGAAAATGTTCAGATTGTGAGGTGGTTAGAATAGAAAGAAAACGAAACCCTATTAAAAAGAAAGATCGTTACGATATACGAGTATCTGACCGGAATTTGGAATGTGAAAAATTGTATACATTTACTTGTACTAATTTAAGTAAAGATAACGCAGTTGAAAACGACATTATTTGGATTTTTGATATGATTGATACACCAATAAAAGGAAATCCTTATAAAATGAAATTTACAAATAAAGAGCAATATGTTAACCATACCATTGCTGCTTTTAAAAATGGCAGAGTTTTAGCTACTAAAAGAATTACGGTGAAATGTGATGATATTTAATGTTGATAGATTTGCGCCAAATAACTAATTGTTTTCAACCGTCATATTGGAAAAATTTATGGAGTTTACGGAGTAAATTTTATCCAGTATCTCCTAAATTGAAAACGAGAAATTGCTGGTAGCAACTAAGATTATTGGTATTTTGTGATATAGATAAAAAGGCCCATCACTTTAGGAAGAAATATTTAAAAATGAAACTAATATCAATAGATGAATTGACAGATGAAATAGTCGGCAAAAAAGGAACGCCGCATAGAGATTTGTTTGAGTATGAACTTAAAATGAACATTATTGGAGATATAATAAAAGAAATACGAGAAAATAAGAAAATTACGAAATAGAAAACCTTTAACCCTTAATCAAACAATTAAAAAATAAAACGCTAAATATTTAATATGACACTAAGCATATCTAACTTAAATTCAGCCTCCAAACTATCAATAGAAATTGCGCAAAAATTAGCCAAAGAACAGTCACATGCAACTTTTGGTACGCCGCATTTATTAATGGCTTTGCTCAACTCGCGGGTAGGCATTACCAGCTTTATCACTTCTATGGAAAAAGATTTATCCTACCTAAAAAGTTGGGCGCAATACCGTATTGATGAATACAAAACCAAAGGCTTACCAGTTGATGAACCCGAAGCCGACGATGATGTAAAGAAAACTATTGACGTAAGCAGTACCTTTAAGTTGATGTACAATCGTGCCCATATTGATCCCTTGTGTATCTTATCTGCCATTACTCGCCCGGGCGTAGCTTTTCCTAAAGGGCAAATAGGCAGTTTAAAACTAACCGAAGAAGAATTGGTGCAAGCGGTGTTAAGCGATACTTCCATTCAGGCAGCAGTAGCTGATGGCAATGGAAGTTCAACAGGTGCTGCTTCGGGTAGTGCGGGTACTCATTCTGCATCTAACACTAAAGCCTTTTTAAATTTTTGTATTGATAAAATTGCTTTAGCACAACAAGGTAAAATTGATCCAATATTTGGCAGAGATGTTGAAATTGGTAAAATGGAAAACATCTTATGCAGAAGAACCAAACCCAACGTAATTATTACAGGCGAACCAGGTGTAGGTAAAACCGCCTTGGTAGATGGCTTTGCTTTACAAATTGCAGAAGGCAATGTTTCCGAATATTTTAAAGATGCCAAACTATACCAATTAGATGTTGGGGCTTTAATGGCAGGCGCTTCGTATAGAGGAGAAGTAGAAGATCGACTGAAAAAAATTATGACGGAGATCAAGCGCATCCCTAAAGTGATTTTATTTATTGATGAAATTCATATGATACTGGATAAAGATTCTGGTGCGAACGGGGTAGCCAATTTAATAAAACCAGAGTTGGCTCGTGGTGAGATAAATGTAATTGGTGCCACTACTAATAAAGAGTATCGTTTGCATGTAGAGAAAGACCCGGCTTTCGTGCGCCGCTTTGAAGTGTTGAATGTAGAAGAGCCAGACATACCAGCAGCCGTTAAAATGGTGAAAGGCTTAAAAAATTTATTTGAAGAACATCATAAATACCAACTACCCGATGATGTTTTGGAGTCTATTGTAAAGTTGGCAAAACGATATTTTCCAACGAGGCGTTTACCCGATTCTGCCATTGATTTGATGGACAGAACCATGTCATCTTTTAGAATTTTAGAAGATAACTTAAAAGCTCGTATAGAAAAAGTAGACCAAGCCCTAAGCAACCTTAAAGATACGGACGCTGCCAAAGTATGGGCTAATTTTTGGGACGAGGCTTCCAAAACATTAACTTCCCTCGCTTTTCAAAACGTGGAAAAAGACCAACCCAATGAGTTTGCAGAAACGACTGAATGGAAAGATTATGTAAACGCCGTATTAAAAACAATTCGTTCATCGGCAGCTACTAAAAGAACCGAAATTGGTACTGATGAAGTGGCTGCAGTGGTTGCCGATTCCACAGGAATACCGGTAGGTAAAATGGGCGGAGATGAACAACAAAAATTGTTAGAGTTTGACAAGGCAATAAAAAGCAAAGTGATTGGGCAAGATTTAGCTGCCGACATCATTTCAAAAGCCATTAAAAGAAGCCGCTCGGGATTAAAAGAAAAGGACAAACCGATAGGTAGTTTCTTTTTGGTGGGCCCAACCGGTACTGGTAAAACCGAATTAGCCAAAGCCATCACGGAAGAGCTGTTCAATACCCGTGATGCATTGATTCGTTTTGATATGTCGGAATATATGGAGCCACATTCCGTATCTATGTTAAAAGGTTCACCGCCTGGTTATGTAGGTTTTGAAAACGGTGGTTTGTTGGTGAATAAAATACGGCAACAACCTTATGCGGTGGTGTTGTTTGATGAAGTAGAGAAAGCCCATCCTGATGTATTTAAATTGTTTTTACAAATTTTAGATGAAGGCTACATGCACGATACTTTAGATAAAGTAGGTAAATTTGAAGATGCCTTAATTTTGTTTACCAGTAACGCCGAAGCCGAATGGGTAGTAGAACAATTTGAAAAAGGCGAAGTACCTGAGGAAGCCGAATTGAAAGACCGAATGTTAGCTGCTCGCCATTTTAAACCCGAATTTTTAAACCGTTTAGATGCGGTGATACCGTTTGCGCCATTAAGTAAAGAACACTTGGTAAAGATTTTAGAATTGCAACTAAAATCATTTAGAAAACTGTTGAAGGAGCGCAACATAACGTTAGATTTAAGCGAAGAAGCAGCTAACTTTTTGGTAGATAAAGGTTACTCGCCCGCCTTTGGTGCTCGGCCGTTAAAGCGAGTAATTGATACCTATTTGGCCGATAATATTTCAGAACAAATTATTGCTGGTGAAGTAAAAAATGGACAAACTTTAAAGGTTGATTTAGAACAAGACAGTTTAAAATTTTCTGCCCAATAATTTTAATTTTATACAAATTTTTCGTATTTTTATGATTGTAAATTTAAGCTATAACATGAAACCCACATATTCATATCAGGTTAATTTTCTTCAAGTTGCCTTCCTGTTTGTAATGTTTTTTTGTTTTTGTGGATGTAATAGTGATAATAACGAATTGGAAAAAGCAAGAGAGATTTCAGAAAAATACAAAAGCTTAGAAATAAAGTTTAATCAACTTGCTTCAAAGTTTGAGGGAGCTGGGAATACCATCAAACAACAACAAGCTGAAAATTTGACAAATAACTTGGGCGCTTATGGCAATGAAATTGAAGAATACATAAATAAAAAAGATATTTCAGAAAAAAGGCTTCAAGATTGGGATGAGGATTTAAGTACCTTTTCATTAGATTATGATGAAATAGCTGGTTCGGACGTTAAAGAGCCTACAACCGAACCAGACCCCGACGGCGACGGTGTATTAGGTAAAGATGATAAATGCCCCAATCAATTTGGAGAAAGAAAAGACGGCTGCCCGAAAAAAGATACAGATGGTGATGGCGTTTATGATGAAGATGATGATTGTCCGAAAAAAGCAGGTTCAAAATCTAATAGAGGCTGCCCAAAAGGACCTCCACCGCCGCCACCACCTCCACCAGAAGATTCTGATTTTGATGGAATTTATAATATTTATGATGATTGCCCTTACGAATTTGGAATAGAAAGATGCAAAGGATGTAATGATTCTGATGGCGATGGTGTTTGTGATCAAGTTGATGAATGCTCTGATGAATTTGGAATAGAAAGATGCAAAGGATGTAATGATTCGGATGGCGATGATGTCTGTGATAAAGTTGATCAATGCCCTGATATATCTGGCGTAGCCCCTGATGGTTGCCCAAAAATTAGTTGTTCGTCCGAAAACAAGCTTATCTATATTGAAGAATCGCAACTATGTTCAGAGGTGTTGAAAAGTTGTACCCTTACTATACAGCCCAAAAAACGTATGATTTTTGAAGAATTTCAAGTGCCTGCTAGTATCGGCGGTGGATCTTTAGATTATATTTTAAAAGATAATTATGGTAAAACCCTTTTTTCTCGGAAGGATGCCAGCACCAGTTCGGGCATTTCACAATTTCTTATAGATCGGCCTTTACAAGCCGATAAAACCTATAAATTAATACTAAACCCAAAAGCAGATTTAAGCATTAAAACCTATTGTGTTAGTAATTTTAATAACGAAAACTTACAGCTCACTTATACAAGTAAACCCTTTATAAAACAAATAACATTTTGCCAATGAAACGTCTTAAATTACTAATATTAATATTTTTATTGCCTGCTGTATCTATTGGTCAGCAACTTTGTGGCGATTTTTGTGGAGTTTGTGGGGAGCTAATTAAAACTTATACTGGTATGCCTTATGTTGAGGAAGGTGATCTGATTAAATTGAATTTAACCTTATGTGAAGGATTTGTGATTAAAATAAATACTTTAAATAAGCAACCAATGATCGATTTACTTGAAAATAAATATGGAAATACGATATGTAACAACATAGACTCGTGTAACCTTTTTCTTACAACAGATATTAGTACAATCGCAATGTTTGGTTTAAATTCTATGGAGCCAAAAAACTTTGAATACACAGTTACTTCAACAGGTGATCAGAAAGTTTATATTTTGCAAAAAGATGATATTGATTGCAAAGTTTTTGAATTAAATATTACACCAGAAGTCAATGATATAGCTTTTGAAATTAAATTAGATGAAGATAATAATCCAATTGAAGAAACAATTCAAATTTGTCCAAATGATAAACCAACTGTTAATGTTATTTTTAATAGTGGTGAGAATGAAAATGACTACTCCTATCAATGGATTAAAAATGATTTAGATTCTATTGGTGCTGAACTTAGTATAAAGATAGACACTATTGGTAACTATAAAGTTGTGGTTACTTCTAATGAAGGTCAATGTTTTGCCGAAAAAGAATTTACAGTGGAAAATAAAGATGGTGATTTGTCAGTAAGTTTTGCTAATTTAATGAGTGCAGCGGTTGGAAAAAATGATACAATAGATATTTGTATTAACAACGAGTTAAAATTAAGAGCAGAAATTAAAAAATCTGGTGAATTACTGAATCTTACATATCCAATTTTTAATTGGAGTTTGGATACGACCGTAAATGCTGGTATTTTAAATATATCGTTTCCAAACGCCGAAATTATCAATTCAACACTAACCATTTCTGCCAGTAATTTAAATTGCCCTAGCTATTCTTATAATGTTCCAGTTATAGAAGCAATAGCACCACCAACTATTACCTTAGCAGAAATTAAAATTGAAAACCCAGGAGCCTGCAACGAAACAGGAAATATAAGTGTGGAACTAAATACAGATACTACAAATATTAAATATCAATTAAATATTAATGATGATAATATTTTTGTAAAAAAACAATCTTCTAATCTTTTTGAGCGTATTCCAATTGGAAAAAACTACTCCATAATCATTTATAATGAAGCTTGTACTGATACTTCTGAAATATTTAATGTAGTGTTTCAAAATGAAACAAAGGCCGACATTAAGTTAACAAATTTTACTTTAGGTAATGAAGAAATAGATATTTCAGATGGTGTTTGTGTTGGTACTGAAGTGAAATTTGAAATATTAAATACTGATAGCATTAGTATGCCTACATGGACGTATATGGATGAGACGGAATCTAACAACTCCATAAATTATGTGGTTAATGATTCTAATGATTCTTTAAAAGTAAACCTAAGTTATAAAGTAAGTGGATGTTTAGCCGATACATCAATTGTAATTGGTATAAACCAACTACCCATACCAACAATAGCTCTAACAATAGACGACAACATCGTTATTGAAAACAACACCATTTGTAAAGGCGAAACTTTTACATTAAATACTGGTGATGAAACGTATAATAGTTATGAATGGGAACTTAGTGGTACAACATCTACTAAATCAGCCATTGATTATACAACAACAGAGTCGGGTTCTATAGCTTACTCATTAATAGTTGAAGATGATAATGGTTGTAAAAATAAACAAGTAACAGGTGACATTACTGTTTTAGATAATGAGGAGAGTGCGGTAATAATAAAACAAATATATCCACCAAATACTGATGGTTTAACTAATACCTTTTGTAAAGGCAGTAAGGCTATTTATTCATACGAAGGTGAAGGTGATTATGAATTTGGCATCACCCCAACAAATAAAAATAGAAAAATTGAACATAAGGAGTTAAAGAATATTGTAATTGTAGAGTGGAACACAGCTGGTCAATTAACTTTAGAGGCAGGCAATAGCGAGACCAATCGTTGTGCAGGTAATGCAAAATTAATTAATGTTGAAATGGACGATGAAGCACCTGTTGGTGACATTGAACTTTTTGGCAACAGTAGTACTTTAGTTGTAAACCAACAAAATGAAAATACTGAATTTCAATGGTTTGTAATTGATAACGAGAACGATTTAATATATATTCCATTTGATAGTACGGCAAACGAAAGAATACTCGATTGCGAGACGGAGCATACTACTTTCGGTTTTGATTGTTCGTTTTTTAAAGACACAACAAACAAAACAAAGGTGGTTGGGGTAGAACTTACCGAAGGCAATTGTAAAAATTTAATTTTTTATAATGAACAAGATGTTTTAGCTTTATCTACCAACGATTTTGTTATGAACAACAATTTTTTCAATATTCATCCTAATGCAAACACAGGTGAATTTTATGTAACTTTTAATTCTATAAAGCCTCAAAACCAATACAACTTTTTCATTTATAATATTACTGGCCAAGCTATTTATAATACCAAAATAACACAAACCAGTTCTAATTTTGTTAAAATTGATAATGCTTTGCCGGGCTATTATATAGCTGTAGTAGAAAATGGCCAACAACATATTGCACAGCAAAAATTGTTCATTTACTAAAATCGTTTTTATGAAAAAAATACTATTCGTTAGTTTTTGTTTTTTGCTTAATACAATTCTGTTTGGTCAACAAAAAAATTATATTAACCCTACAGAAGAACAAAAGACGGAATTTACTTTAGCAATTGATACACTATTAAGTAACTACTTTAAGCTTTCCAACTTTAAAAATGAAGATGGAGCATTTGAATTACAAAGAAAGAAAGAATTTAAGGCTATTTTTGATGATAAGGTTTATGTAGTTGATGATTTGTCATTAGCATCTTACGAAAACATTTTGTTAAGTGATTATGCGGATAATGTTTCTTTAAAATTTTTAGAAATTAAAGAGCAGTTGATGCAGTTTCCTTATAAAAGAGAAATATTATTTGACTCTATTTTATTTGATGCTTATAAAGGTAAATATGAAATACCACTTAAGCTGCACAAAAAAACTTTTTTTGGAATAGATGCGCAAAATAAGATTGTAGAAAAGGAAAGAAGTCTTAATTTATTACTGTACATAAATTACTACACCAAATCAAAAAATATAAAAATAGCAGGCATTGAACAATACAATGGTACTATTACTTGGTTAGATTGTAATGGTGAAAAAGAAGGTACCGCTTATGTTTTTAGCCCTTGTGAAAATAATGATGAAAATACTATAAATGGCACTTACCAAATTGATTGTTCGTGTGTAGGCGTAGATTGTTTAGGTGTGTTAAATGGCGCATCTAAAATTGGTACGCCTTGTGATGATGGCGACGACAATACCATTAATGATACTTATGAAACTAATTGCGACTGCATAGGTACTGATGCTTGCATAGTTGGTACTAATTGTGATGATGGCAACGAGTCTACAATAAATGATGTATATCTAAAAGATTGTACCTGTTTAGGTAATTGCGAAATAGATGGAAAACCAATTACAATTGGTGGCCCCTGCAACGATGATAATGAAAACACTTATGATGATACTTATCAAGAAGATTGCAGCTGTGTTGGAGTTGATTGCATTGGCGAAATTAACGGTTCAAAAATTATTGGCACGGCTTGTGATGATGGTAATGACAATACTGTTATGGATGTGTATGTAAACAATTGTTTTTGTGAAGGTGTGCCTGGTTGTACTATTAATGGGCGAGAAATTGAAATTGGTAAACCTTGTAATGATTACTTGGATTATACTACCAATGATACCTATCAAAACGATTGTAGTTGCAAAGGCGAAAATTGCTTAGGTGAAGTTGGCGGGCCAGCATTAAAAGGCACTACATGTAATGATGGTAACCCCAATACCACAAATGATAAATATACAGCTGATTGCGTATGTGTTGGTAGTTATAAGGCTTTATCTATTTATACTGGCATAGGTGGCTTAGGCTTTGTTCCTTTAGGAAATATCTCTCAATCAGCAAGTAATAGTCAGCTAAATTTTAGCCAGGCAATTGCTTATGGAGGTAAAATTAATGTATTACTAAATCCTAAAAGTTCAAAATTCTATATTACCGCTGGGCTTAATTATTTACCACTAAAAATTGAAACAAGTGGAATACATCACCTACAATTTAATAATACAGGTGTCGAAAATTTTGAAGTGCCTGTAGATATACTATTTGTTAACCTTAATAATTTTAAAGAAACTGCCAGTAGTAATTTTATACAAATACCAATAGGTATATCTTATAATTTATTTAAGCAAAAAAATGTTAAAGTATTATTAGATGTTTTAGCTAAGCCATATTTACAAATTAGTAAAACTGCCTATAGCTTAAAAACAAATGTTCAATACGCAGCTAAGTTTGAAAAATTTGGGCTTTTTAAATCGGAAGATTTTATTATTCCGGGCAACAGCTTAGAGGAAGGCTTTAATCCACTAAATGAAACTATAGAAGAATACGGTTATGCAGAAAACTTTGTATTTGAAAGCGATGGTGTTGAAGACGAACTCAAATTAGATTTACCTTTTGCAGTAGCTGGTGGTTTCAATATAATGTTTGATATTGGTAATTTTAATACATCTTTTACCAGTTCAATAGGTTTACATGTACACTACAATTATTACTTTAAAAACATAACTTGGCAGTCAACTAATAATGAAACAGGTTCTGACATTGAAGAATTTCTTAAAACAGGTAATATAAAAGATAACAATAACGATTATAATATAAACAACCTCAACAACACTAATTTTAAATCAACAATAAGCGGTGGTATTTCAACTAATGAGTTCATTCGTCAAGGCTTAGAAGCAGGGCTTTCTTATCACATAAAAATTAAATGACATAAAATAAATGAAAAATCTAACTCTAATTATTTTAACCGTTTTTATTACAATAGGTACAATTAACCTAAGTATAGCTCAAAGCAAAAAAACAGCACTTGAAGTTCCTAGTATTTTTTATCCTCCAAAAGACGATCCAAAGGTGAAAAATTTAGAAGAATTTAATACTATAAAAATACCAGAAATTATAGCTCGTATTGATGGTATCGCTTGGAGTGTATTTTGTGATAGAGTTGGTAACGTAACTGATAGTGGCATAGCGTTGGAGTTTAAAGATCAATTTTATGTTATAGACGAAAATGATACTAAAATACATATTGTACAAGGCACTAAAAACAATAAAAATAATTTAAGAATAACGGTTGATAAAGATTTTGGTTGGATAGAAAAAGGTAAAATGTTGTTATGGGATCAAGCTTTAATTCACCCAATAAAAAAAATTAATAGAAAAGGTTTTTTGCTTAACAAGGCTTCTATGTTTGAGGATGAGAATTTTGATGATGTGAACAAATTTTTAGTCCACGCCTTAAATACGCCCACTCCAACAGGTGCTAAATCTAACATTGAAGATACCATACGTATTTATGATTTTTACTTCATATTAAAAAAAGTGAAAAGAGAAACCGAAAAAGATTCATTATACTTACTATCAAAAAATGTAAATATAAATGGCTTGTTTAGCCACGACGATATTATTGGTTGGGTAGATAGTGATAGAATTACAGATTGGAACACGCGTTTAGCTTTAGAGCCTAATTTTGATATGAAAGCTTATAACGAAAGAAAAGCTAACTCGCAATACCAAGTAAAATTGTTTGATGAAGCAGAAAACGCTATCGGCTACGCAAAAGAGTCAAAAATATCTGATAAATATGTAAGATGGGATCATGATCCGGTATCTTTACCTGCCGCTAAATTAGCAGAATCTGACCCCAAAAGATTTCCTGGCAATGTTATTCGATTTCCATTAATTGACAGAGATAAAGATTTAGGAATTTACAAAACAGCCGCAGTATGTGAAATAACATTGGCCAAACTAAAAGGTAAAGGGCAAGTTAAAGGAATTGATATTATAAATGCTGCCCCTTTTCTTGATGATATTGACCAATACATTAGTGCTAAACGAAATGTAAATATTGTTTATGTAATTGAAAATGCCAAAAGCACCAGGAAATATGTTGATTTAATATCTAAATCTATGCTTAATATATCAAGAGATAAACTGGTAAGAGGAAAAACAGTTCAATATGGTGCCGCATTTTACTCAGGTGCAAATGAATTTGATTACGAACCACTAAGTACAGATTTAGAAAATGTTATTGATTTCATAAATAATAAACCAGTAAGTAATAGTTATCAAAAATCTTTATATTCGGGTTTAACCCAAGCCTTAAAAAAGGTAGGATTAAAAAAAGATGAAAATAATATTGTAGTATTAATAGGCAGTAATGGAGATGTTGGGCAGCGCATTATAAGCTCAAAGGATGTTGAGCAAGCACTTATTAAACGGTCTACTAATTTAGTTGCCATAAATTGTGGTAGCGGTAATTCAGCATCATTGTTTAAACAACATACCAGAGAAATGCTAATAGAAACCGCAAAAGGAAGTTCGAATAAATGCAGAATACCTTGGACAAGTTTAAGACATAAAGATCCTGTTTTTGTTGAAAACACTTTAACCAATGCCGATTTTTATGGCTCTCATAATGAGGTTGCTAATTTAGATGAAATGAGTAATATACTTGATGCTGAAATAACAAAAGCCATTAAATTTACCAATGATATTACTAAAATGTTGGAAGAAATATTTAATGAAGGAAAGGCCGCTCCTAAAGATATGGGTGTTGTTGATGCAGCAATTAATAGAGTGGTTTGCGAACTGGCAACCAAAAATAATTTAAGTCAAGAAGATATTAAAAAACTGGCCTATGAAAAGTATGAACTTTATTTAGATGTTAAGGCACCTTTAAAAATTAACGCTGCCGAACACGATTATTTTTCAAATGTACTTTTTTTACCTCGTAAAGATTTGGTTGATTTAAGAGATAGGTTAAGAACCTTAGTTTATTCAGAAAACAGCACACCAAATAAAAAAAGAGAAGACTTACGAAAAGCTTGGATAGAGCTTTTACGCATTTATACTGGAGAAACAAACTCTAAAGATCTTTCAAGATATATTATTGAAGACTGGATTAAAATTTATACTGGTTTAGAAGGGGAGGATGTACAAATAGGTAAGGAAAGTGTACTTCAAGGTAAAAGCTTAGATGATATTGCCGATAAAAATGAAGTATCAAATTCGGATATAAATGCTTACATAAGTGAAGTGTCAAAAAATTATACCATACTCGATAACATTTTGAAAGAAAATAGATACGAATTTAGTTATACCTCAAACGATAATACTTATTATTGGATTCCTGTAGAATATTTACCTTAAGTATAGCGCAATTATGAACATCTTTTCATTGCAAAATATTGAAGCAGCTTATAAACAAAATAAACCCGTTTTGTTTATTGATAATTTGCAGATAAAAAAAGGGAAAATGGTTTTTTTACTGGGCAAATCTGGTATTGGTAAAAGCACATTTTTAGAATTGTTAGGCTTAATGAATAACACCATAAGATTAAATAGTAGCTTAAATTTTTACAACAACAACAAAGCGTATGATTACAGAAAAGTGTGGAAATATAACAGTACCCGACTAGCTCAATTCAGAAATCAATTTTTTAGTTTTATTTTTCAAAATGAAAATTTGATGGAAAATTTTACCGCAGGTGAAAATATTTGTTTTACACAAATGATGCAAGGCAAAACATTTGCAGAAGCAAAAAATATAAGCTTGGCCTTAATGGAAAAGATGGAGATAGAACATGATAAATTTAATGCCAAAATTTCCGAATTTTCTGGTGGGCAAAAGCAACGACTTTCTTTTATAAGAGCCATAGCAGTAGATTATAAAGTGTTATTTGGCGATGAACCTACCGGTAATTTAGATGGTCAGAACGCCAATAATTTAATGCAGGTTTTAAAAGATGATATGCAAACAAAAGATGCGAGTGCATTAATTGTTTCTCATCAAATAGAATTAGCATTAGAATTTGCAGATCAAGTTATTTTATTTTCAGAAAAAAAAGATGGCAACCGTGTTTATGGAGAAATAAAAGCAGAAAACATATTTGAAAAACAATTTTGGGCAGCTGATAAAGTACAGTTTAAACAACAGGTAAAAAGCATATTACAATGATAAACTTGTTGGCAAGGCTTTTAAACTTAAATACCGAATACGAAAAATTGTTTTTTAAAAACGAATTTGCTGTTTTTGTAGGTAAAAACAACAATCGTTTATTACGGCTAATCTCCATTCTCTTACTTACTTTTTTAGCACTTAGCTTTGCCAAAGGAAGTTATGATTACTTACACAATAAGATGAACAACCCATTTACTAATTGGGTTAATTTGCCAATTGAAACAGACAATAATAGGCTTCAAAAAAATAATATTAAAAAGCATTTTAAAAACCCTGACGAACTTGAAAAGTATCATTTAAAAAACTTAAAAGGTTATAATGTTGATAACCCTAAGTGGTATAATAAAAACGGAGAACAAGTATATAGCCGTGGTAGATCGGTTGATGTTGATGATGATATTTTAAAATCAGTACTAAAAGAAGACAACCTGCTTTGGAAGAAAGATGATTTTGTTTTAGAAAACGAAGTGCAAAAGCAATATTATTATGATGTAATTATCAGTGAAGATTTTGTTCAATCATTAAATTACAAGTTGCAAGATGGCTTGTTGAAAATTAAATATGTAAATTTTGATTCGAATGGTAATGATCTTTCTTTTTGGATAAATGTTTTAGCAATAGTAAAAGACTTACCTAATCAATGTGATTTTCTTTTTTTTCCTAATTTTTATAATTCAGTTTATAATGAAAATGATTTTCCAATAGTACCAACAGGTAAGGCAAGTAATTTTCAAGTGCTAACCAAAATTGATAGTAAACAAAAAATTTTAAATGAAGTGATTAACGCTTTTAGTAAAATTAAAGATGGCATAAGTAAAGAAGATGCCGACATTGAAATTGATACTTTCGTAATTTCTAAAACAGACCAAAGATATGTGTACAAATTTTTTCTTGATGAAGGAGAATATAAACATCGTAAGTTGGCAGGGATGCTAAAAAAAACCGAAGAACAGCAACCAAATAAATTTGAATATTTTATTGATGTACACAGTAAAAAATCCATTAAATCCGAAAGTATTACAAACCCTTATGAGTATGCATTTAATTTTAAAGATTTAGTTGAAGTACGAAATTTTTACGATTTTATGAAGGAGAAATTCGGTGTTAGTATTGAAATGGCGCAAATAGAATCAAAAGAGAATTTTGCTTTTGTAAGTACCTTAACTTTAACAAATTCTTTTGTAATACTGGCTTTAAGCCTTATCACAATTATTATTTATCTCATTAACTTGTTAAGCACTCATTTAAATAGTATCAAAAAAAATTTGGGTACTTACAAAGCGTTTGGTTTAAGTAATGCTAAACTAAACAGTATTTATGTAAAAATTGTGTTTTCTATTTTATGTATTGGCACAGTAGTCTCTTTTTTAATTATATTAATTATTGCTAAACTTAGGTTGGTTGATAGGTTATTAATAACATTTGCTGGCTTAGATGATTCAATTAAAAGTATTAGTGTTTTCAATAGTTGGAATTTAGTTTCGGTAGTAGTATTAATTGGACTAAGTATTTTTTTAACATATAAAACCATAAATAAAATTTTAAACAAAACACCGGGCGATTTAATTTATAACCGAGCATAAATTAAAAAACCTTAAAATTGATAATATTTTAGTACTAACGGGAATATAGTAATGCAGTTTTAATAATCGGAATATTATCTTATTTTCACAATTAATAAATTAAGAACAAAATAGTTTGAAACCAAAAAACCAAAAAGAGTTTAATTGGAGCTATGTCAGATTTTATTTGATGTGGCTTTTAACTTGTTTGTTAGCACTAGTTCCATTGGTAGTGTTTTTTAGTGGTTGGGTAAATTGTGAGGATTGTAAAAGAAATTCAAGTTCAGATAAAAATAAAGTTGTAGAAAAAGTAAATTATGAGGAGGTGGCTCAAGGTATTGACTCGTTAAAACTATTGGTTGGTCAAATTAATAAAGGGAATATAAAGCAAAACATTGACGATCTTGAAGATTATGCAAAAATCATTAAAATTAATTCTAACGAAAACTTAGGTAAAAAGTTAGAAGATTTAACAGAGAAAATAATTCTTATTTGTGATAAATATAAGAGTGAAATTGAAGAAAATAAAGATGAAATAAGAAAATTGGAAGTTCAAATAAATAAATTAGAAACTGATAAACAAAAACTAGACCTTCAGTTAACAGGCTGTAGAAGTTCATTAAAAAATAATACAGGTAACTAAATGGGAAGCATAACAACATTAGCATCAATAGGCGGGGTAATAGCCATTTTAACCATGGTGTTTACCCAGTTTATTAGCAATAAGCTAAAATCTAAACTGCGGTCGCAAACCAAAAAGGTAAAGCTGTTCTCCTTAAATTCAATGTTGTATTTGGCAATAGCTATTATAGTTTTAGCCTTACCCGTTGTATTCACCTTTTTAGTAAAAAATGAAACAATTGGTTTAATGGGCTTATACATTATTACTGCTTTGTATGCAACTGTATTAGGTACAATTCATATCTTTTCACATTACAAACACGTTAAATGGGCAGAAAAGGCTGTTGATTTATTACCAGATTTATTATACACAATGGTAATTACTTTAATGGCGACAGTGCTATTTAATTTTGTCTATCAATTTATTACAAAAGATGACGAAATTTATGCAGCTATGTTTGTTGCACTTTTCCCTTTCATTATACCAATGTTTATTTTAAAAACAATAACTTTATATAATCAAATACCCGAGTTAAACTATCATACCTTTAAAATTAGCCAAGGAAATAGAAGAGTTTCTCCAGCAGAAATACGTAATTCTGCAAAAAGAAAAGTTATTTTTCAAGTAAAAACAAAAGCCGAAAATGCCAAAAGAGATAAAATTGATGCCACCCTTTTTAGTGATGTAGAATTTGGAGTTTGCATCTACAACATTTTAAAAGAATACAACACAAGACCAGAATTACCCGACATTAGTTTAAGAGACGAAGCAGGCAACGAAAAAGAATTTATTTTTTATTTTAAACCCAAATTTTTAGGAATTAAAAAATTAATAGACCCTATGAAAAGCGTATTAGACAACAAAATAGGAAACAAAGCCAATATTGTGTTTCATAACATAGAACAAAAAAATGACTAAGGTTTGAATAGTAAACACACTACATATAAACTGCCAGTAAACTGGGAAACCGGAATGATGCTTAATCAAACGCATCTAAATGAGTTAAACGATTATATGTTTAGCGTATATCGAAACAGTATGTTGAAAGGCGTGCATTACTACAACTATGGTTTGCTACCCGATTATGAAGATAAGTTTGATGCGTTAAAAATTAGTTTAGAAAAACAAGGTAGTCAACTATTAGTACAGTTAGAACAGTGTAATGTGTTAACTTTTGATGGCTTTTGTTTCAACATCAATCCACATGCTATAAAAGCGGGTTATTTAGAATATAACAACTTTAATATCTCTATAGATACAGATCAGATCAATCAAAATTATATACTATTATATTTATCTTACAATGCTGAAGAAATAATAAAGGTAGGTAACGTAGATGTGGCAAAAGATGATTTTGAACGCAAACCCTATCGTAGTATAGCGGTTAAGTTAAAATCAAGTAAAATTGAAGATATAAACGATGTTAAAGAATTTGAAGGTTTAGGTAACTCTATTCCATTAGCGATCATTAACATAACAAATAAACAGAATGCTCAAATAGAAAAAAAATATATTCCACCTTGTATTAATTTTTATAGTGATGAACGCTTATCCTCTATTTTTGAAAAACTAAATAAAGATACCAATGCACTCTCAGAAAGTATGACGCAGGTATTGAGCTTTGTTCGAGAAGATGAAAAAAGTAACTTGGTTTCAGACCTAACGTTAGATTTAAGCTTCTTCTTAAAAAGTTTGTTGCCAATAGTTTCAGAAATTAATGCAGCACTTCGGTCAAAATTGAAAGTGGGATCTATTATTGAGCTTTTTTACTTGTATAAAAAAATGGCCACCACATTTATAGCCAGTTTTGATTGTATTGAGCAAACCAATCGTCGCGAAATGGCTAGCTATTTCGCTAAAATGCACGGTACACCCGCCCAGTTTAGCAAAATTGCATTAAATTTGGTGGAGGCAAATTATGTACACGTTAATATTTATAAGAGTAGCTTAGAGCCAATATTAAAATTTGTAGATTTAATTTTGAAATTGATGGAAGATATGGCGAGCAAAGGTTTACAAGTTAAAGCGTTTAGCGAATTAGGCAACTCAGGTGGTATCAAAGAAATAAAAAAGCAAAAAAGTACCCAAGAAACAACTATTCCATCAACAATAAAACGAGAAGAACCTAAGAAAGATAGGGAAGACGAGGAAGATGGGATTTCTTGGATATAATTTTTAATAACATTTATAAACAAACAACTAATTTCTAAAAAAAATATAAAATATGGCAAAATCAAAATCATTGTATGGCTATTCAATAGGAGCAACTATTGAAACCCAAGAGCGTGGAGCCGATGTAAACATTGTACCCGATAACAGAACCATTATTGCATTGCCTTTAAACGACGAACCCGATATTGAAGCCGACCCCCAGCGGCTAAAAAATATGAAAGAAGTTTTTGAAAAATACAAACCACAAGTGGAAGTAGATTTGAAAAACTTAGAAGGTGAAGCCGATATGAAGGAATTAAAATTTAGCGCATTGCGCGATTTTACAAAAGATGGCATTATTGCCCAAGCACCGGTTTTGCAACAGTTGCAACAACAAGAAGAAACCTATGCCCGTTACATTGATATTATTAATAACAACGAAAAATTGAGAGGCGTACTCAGCGACCCAGAAATGAAAAAAGAATTTTTAGAATTGGTAGATATGTTGGTAGAAGAAATAGACGAATCAAATAAATAAAAAAACGATACTATTATGGCAGAAGCAGAAAAGTTAGTTAAAATAAAAGAAAAAGTTGCAGTACTAAAAAAAAGGGGCGGCTTTAGATTACTAGAAGGTATTATTGACGGAGTAAAAGGTATTAGAGAACTAAACCCAAAAGACGAAGCCCGCCGAACCGCCTTTTTAACCGATGAAGATAAAAAAGAAAAACGCGAGCAACTTAAAAATGAATTGAACCTTATAAAAGAAATTTTAACGCAAAGTGAAGATACCAACGAAATAGTTGAGAGTTGCAAAGAAAAAAATGAAAAGGCTGCAAAAGTGTTGCAAGAAAACTTAAAAGAAATTTTTGACAATACTAAAGATTTAGAAAAAGCTTACCGTGCTTTAGATCTGTTTTTCAAAAACTCAGAAGAAGAAAGCATTAGAAACCTGTACATTATTAATGTACCAGTAGAAGAATTTAGAAGTGCTGAAAATACAGAATTGCGAGAAAGTTTGGAGCAACATTTTAAAGATAAATACGATCGTTTTTCTCTCGAAAACAATTATTCTTTAATGGTGATACCAGGCTATTTGGGAGACAATTTAGAGTTTTGGAGCAAAATGGCGCATAAATATCAAATAACTTTAGTTACCGATTATAAAGATTCCAGAGATATGGAATCGGTAGAAGACAGTATAGAAGAAAAGAAGTTGAAAGGCAGCGACAAACATTTATCAAACACCATTATTACCTGTAACTACGGTGTGGTACGTAAAAAATTAGAAGGCATAGAAGATGATGATATGTACCTTCCAATGTCAACCGCATTGGCAGGTAAAATGTATAGTGGCGACGGTATTCAGCCTTCTGCTGGTAAAAAACATGGCAAGTTAGATGGCGTATTAGGCACTCGTATAGATTTGTTGCGCAGTAAAACCGATGCTATTGATAAAATGGGCATGGTACCCATTATTTACGAAAAACAATGGGGCGTTGTAGCCATGTCAGACACTACATTATGTGCCGAAAGCAGCGATCCAGATTTGAAAGCAATTGGCGTAGTGCGTGCCAACGATTGGATTCAAAAAAGTATTGTAGATTATCTAAATGCATTAACCTTTCAAACCTTTGATGGTAATTTGCGCAATGAGATAAAAAGGGCGCTAAATTCATTTTTCAAAAAAGTTAGTGGCTATGGCGGCTTATTAGAATCTTATTCTATTGACAAAATCGATCAAGATCCTGAAAACCCACAAAAAGTGGATATTGCCATAAGAGTAAAGCCCTATTTTGCTACCAAACATTATGTGGTAGATTATACCGGCACGCAGGGCAAGTTCGAATCAGATGAACAAGATTAAATAAAATTTTAAGAAATGACATTTTTTCAAAAAAATGTCATTTCTTGATTTCTTCAAGAAATGATATTGTTGCTTTTTTTTTAGAAGCGAAACATTGTTGTACGCATTAAATTTGGTCCCGCTTTCTGCTCAAATGTTGTTGCCAACGCTTCATAGCCCACGCTGCAAAACAACATAACCGCGCCAATCGGGGCTATGTTTCAAGCTGCGGTGGCTCGTAGTAAAGGTGTTCTTATTAAACTGTAATGTACTTTAACAAACATTTTGTTTGCTAAAAAAAACCATTCATTTTCAAAAATTTCCTCAAAAAATAAGACAATAAAAAAATTTTTTTTTAAAAACTGTTAACATTTTCTTGTTTACAAGCATATAATAGTATCAGATTGTGATTTCAATAGACGAGTTTGACTTAACTGACTTAGCCGGTATAAAAAAACTGTACAGAGCAACATACTTTTCTGTAGCTACTCAGTTAGTAGAACGTAATATGGCTGAAAGTGAAATTAAAGCCAAATATAAAAAGGCAGTTATGTGTTTTTGCCAGCAACAAAAGCAACATAATATGGATCAAAATCTGGATATTGTTCTGTATTTATTGACTTTATGTTTGTTGGAGTAACGCGCTTCAATAAAAAGTGGGTGAACAATTGACACTTTTAGAAATGACATTTCTTTGAGAAATGTCATTTCTAAAAAATTTTTCAACGTGCCACTACCGCCAGAAGACTAGCCCCGATTGAAGTGGTTATGCTATTTTGAAGCGTTGATTTGTTGCTTAGCAAATAGCATTTGAACGGAAAGCGGGACCAATGTTACATCGAAATCCATTTGTTTCGCTTCAAAGTATATTTGTTTGTATTTTTGCAGCCTGTATTGTAAACGGTGTTAAGTTTGCAAGCTGTAAATGGAAGAACAAGATTACATAGAAGGCAAATTAAAAGGGGTGGCTTTGCAACGGTTTCAACAAAAGCTGTTGGAAGAGGAGTTTAATTTTTCTGCCGAGCTACCAGCTGCTAATGCTACCGTTGATGAAACGCTTTTTAAACAAGCCGAAAATGAATTGTTGGAAGAAGATTTCTTTTTTATACAACGGTTAAAATGGCGCGATAGAAAGGCGCAGCTAAGGTTGTATGGAATGTTGCATCCGAAAATAGAAAAACATATTTTACATAATAGCGGAAGCGTTGATGATGCGCAAGATGTTGTGCAAGAAACTATTATTAAGTTGTATAAAATAATTAATGAAGAGGACTCGAAGATTACAAGTTTAATAGGGTTTGCGATGGGCATTGTAAGGAACGATTGGCTGAAAGAGTTACGTAAACGAAAAAGAAAGTTGGAAAATATACAAGGTTTAAAAGGCATTGAAATAACTTATGAAGAACCCATAGATGAATTTGAAGACATTGAAGATTGTGAAAAAGTGATATTGAAGGAAAGTATGGATGCATTGAAGCCTAACCAAAAAGCATTTATTGAATATTATGATTTAAAAGAACACAGCATAAAAGAAACGGCTATCCATTTTAAAATGGATGAAGGTAGTATAAGAGTAAAAGCAACCAGAGTTAGAAATTATTTACATAAGAAAATTACCGATCATCCTAATTTTGATGATTGTTTTAAAAAATGAGTAGGACAGCAAATATTGACGATTTTGTAAAAGGCCGTATGAGTGGGCCGCCGCTACAGCAGTTTAAAAATGAAATGCGGGGTGATGCAGCATTGGCCCGTGAAGTGGGCAATCAACAAATGGTATTAAACTTGGTTAGCAGGCAGGGTAATAGTGATTTAAGAGCCGAAATTAAACAGGTGCGGGGTATGTACGAAAGCCAAATGCAAATGAGTGTTCGTAAAGTTGATAGCGGTTCTTCTAAAAAGATAGCTGAAGAAATTAAAAAATCAACACTATCGAATAAAGACGAAGCTGCATCGGTTATTAAAGTAATTTTATATTTAGAGGGTTACCGAGCGGAAGTTAAAGAAATTGAACTACAATTTAACCAACAGGTTGATCAAATTGGGCAACCGAGTAGCAAAGTTACTGGGGCAAGAATTCAGTTGACTTTACCGCTCTTAAAAAATACGCTCATTTGGGCTTGGATGATTGATCCAACCAAAAAACTCAATGGCGAGTTAAGTTATATCGGTTCTACTGGAAAAGAAAGCAAACGTATTGAATTTAAAGCAGCCTATTGTGTAGGGTATCAATTAAAGTATGCTGCTTTTAGTACAGATCAAGTGAAACAAAATGCGGTAGAGCAAATTACTATAGTGCCTAAGGAAATAAGTTTTAGAGGGGAGCGCTACAAAAATTAACAACAACATACTTATTGAAAATAAGCTTAAAGCTATCATTGAAACTATCATTATATCTGCCCTGTTTTTTAAAAAATAATTTTGTTAAAATAGATTAAATTATTTATCTTTGAAAGGTAAGATACTAAGATTGACCTTTTTTTGATATTACTGCCTAAACCATACTATCCTAAAAAGAGCTTCTCTTAATTTGTTTACGGTAATAAATTTTGTTTAAATAAATATACCAGTTATAGTAAGATTTACACCACGCTGGAGATATACTAATATAAAATTACTTAACAATAAATTTTTTAAAACTATGGCAGCAGTAATTAAAGCCTTATTTAAATGTGATGGACAAGAAAGCGAAGTCACCAACTTGTCTTATTCTTTTGATCAAAACATTGACAACATTGGTCAGCCAGCCGGCGAAGTGCGCGGTGGTATTATTAACGTATCCTTAATGTCAGCCAAAAGCGAAAAACGTTATGGTTGGATGGTCGCCAGCGATGTTAAAAAGTCGGGCGAAATTGAATTTATCGACAGTCAGGGACAATCCTTAAAAACCTTAAAATTTGAAGATGCCTATTGCGTAGGCTACACCGAAGATTTTACGGCTTTTGATGGCAAAGCCTCCGGCGGCGTAACGGTAAAAGATGGAGCAAAGGAACATCTAACCCTATCGGCCCGGAAAATATCTGTTGCTGGTGAAACGCACGAAAACAGTTGGGAAACGATTTAGACGGTGGTAGAATACAGAGCACAGATTTTTAGAGCGTAAAATAATATTATCTAAAAATCTGTTTTCTGTACTCTAAAAATCTGTGCTCTATCATTTAATAATCTGTGCTAAAAAAAATCTAAACATCTGACAGTCTGTTTTCTGTGCTCTAACATCAAAAAATCTGATCTCAAAAAAAATAATATGGCAACCGTTAGCGTAAATGTTATATGTGGTAATAAAACACTAAATGTTCACAACCTAAGTTTACAGCAAAGAATAGATTGGCATCATAGCTTTAGAATTGCTGTAGCCTCCGAATCATTGGAAGGAAAAAAAGCGATTAATGTTGATAAATCAATCAA
>Ga0209828_1000992_pt1 | contig 26735 bp, 25 predicted proteins | sample MaitaG_FD_187429 | JGI IMG/M metagenome (GOLD analysis project Ga0209828, IMG submission 187429) | Marine algal microbial communities from Maine, USA - Maine_Asex2 metaG (SPAdes) (version 2) | ecosystem: Host-associated > Algae > Red algae > Unclassified | place: Maine, USA | collected 2015-01-05
ACCAGCAGGTGAACCCGAGCACGCACCAGAACCCGCACCAGCAGGTGAACCCGAGCCCGCACCAGCAGGTGAACCCGAGCACGCGGCAGCGCCGGCGGCAGCTGAAACACCAACGACAGACGCGACACAAGCCCCAGCACCCGCAGTGGCAGCAACCGACGGGGCGCCGGCCGCAGACAGTGACCCCGATGCGGGACTTGGCTTGCCAGAAGCCGGCGCCGTTCTGGGTCCACCAAATCTCGGTGGCTTTGAGAGTGGCGAAATCGTTACGGGCACCGCCCTCACGGTTAGCAAACGCGAGGCTGAGATCGATCTCGGCAATGGCAAGATCGGCGTCGTCGGAGATCGCCACTGGTCATCTGGCTCGCAGGTCGATATGACCAGCGTCCTGAAGACCGGCGACACCGTCGAAGCCGCTGTGCTCGCTCGCGCCGACCTCAAGAAGCGCATCACCCTTAGCCGCCTGTGGGCACAACAGAAGCGTGGTTGGGAATCAGCCGAGAACGCCGCCCGTGACAAGACCGATATCGAAGCAACAGTGACCGAGACCGTCAAAGGCGGCCTGTCACTCGACGCCAACGGTGTTCGCGCTTTTATGCCAGCGTCGCTGGTCGATGTGCAAACCGTCAACGACCTCAAGCCGTACATTGGCCAGACCTTCTCGGTACGTGTGATCGAAGCAGATCGCAACAAGGCGCGACTCATCGTAAGTCGCAAAGCAGCAATGCGCGCTTCGCAACGCCAAGAAGCCAAGGCCGCGCTAGCTGGCATCGAAGCCGGGCAGATGCTGACTGGCACGGTCGCTCAGATAACTGACTTTGGCGCATTCGTAGATGTTCAGGGCGTTCGTGGGCTTGTACATAAGTCCGAGATTGGTTGGACCCGCTCACGCGATCCGCAACGCGAACTCAAGGTCGGCCAAGAGGTTCACGTCAAGGTCCTTAAGGTACAGCCGTCGAGAAATCGCCTCGGCCTCTCGATGCGCACCGATGACGACCCAATGAAGGAAGTCAAAAAGGGCGCCCGCTTCGAAGGCACCGTTACCCGGTTGGCTGATTTCGGTGCGTTTGTGGCGTTGCCCTCTGGCATTGAAGGCCTCGTGCATGTGAGCGAGATGGCCGAGTACCGAGTGTTCGCCCCAGAAGAGATCGTGATCCCAGGCGACAAGGTGCACGTCAAGGTTCTCAAGATCGACAAGAAACGACGCACCATTGATCTTTCAATGGCGCAGGCTGTGGTTCCTGACCCGGCAAGCGAGATCGCAGCAAACGAGGCCGCAGCTACTAAAGCTGAGGCTGCGCCTGCTGCCGACCACGCGAGCAGCGACGAATCAGCGGCCAAAGCGAACGACGCAGCACCAACTGCTGGTGAAGCGAACGATGCGACCGAAACTGACGAGACCGCGAGCGATGACACGTCGTCGAGCACAGCTGCTGTAGCCAATGACGATCACGCTGAGGACGAAGCGGAGAACGCAACCTCGGCGACCGAAGAAGAGTAAAAGGCGTTCGGATTACTCTTCTACTGGTCGCACCCGTCCTAGCAGGCTGAGCAGTCGATCACTCAGCGAGTCGGAACGCGGTTCTTTTGGCGTGCCAAAGAACTCGCTGTCAGCAAGTTGATGAGCAACGGGCTGCCAGAAGTCGAGTAGCCAGTCGGCGTAGCGATCTTCAATCGGCACAGGGCGCCCCACGGCCACCAGTAGATCCCAGGCGTGCACAACATTGTCGGTGATGCGATAACCCAGCAGTTGGCGCGCCGGAACCTTGCCCATGTCAACGTCGAGCACCAGATCGATGACCCCCGGCGCACGGGCAGCTTCGATCGCCCGCAATGCGGTTCCGCGCCATGTCGCGAGCGGATTGAGACCCAGTAGATCGACACTGAACGAGGTTTGTGTCGTGGTGGTTTCGCCTGCAAGAACCGATGGCAGGTGCGCCTCGCCGAGAACGACGTGGGCTACGACTTCCTTCACGTTCCAGTCCGTCGACGGGGTAGGCAGATCCCATTCGTGCCCGGCAACGTCGCGCACGGCGTTGCCAAAGACCGCGAGCGCTTCGACGTACAGCTCTACGGGGTCCACGTCAGAGTTGGCAGCAGAGTCAGAAGTCATCAGGTGGCTACTCCCACTCGATCGTGCCAGGCGGCTTTGATGTGATGTCGTAGGCCACCCGATTCACGCCGTCGACTTCGTTGATCACCCGACTAGAGATCGTTTCAAGAACGTCGTAGGGAATGCGTGCCCAGTCGGCGGTCATGACGTCTTCGCTCGTAACTGCTCGAACGATGATTGGATACCCATAGGTGCGTTCGTCGCCCATGACGCCGACGCTGCGGATATCAGGAAGCACAGCAAATGACTGAAAGATCTCACGTTCGAGGCCTGCGTCTTTCAAAACTTCTCGCACGATGTGATCGGCCTCTTGTAAGACCGCAACCTTGTCGGGCGTGACCTCGCCAATGATGCGCACACCCAGTCCTGGCCCAGGGAATGGCTGACGCCAGACAACTTCGTCGGGCAATCCAAGTTCGGCACCGACCTTGCGCACTTCATCTTTGAACAGTGCCCGTAACGGTTCGACTAGAGAGAACTCCATGTCCTCAGGCAAGCCGCCCACGTTGTGGTGACTTTTGATCGTCGAGCCGTGTTTGCTGCCCGACTCGATGACGTCGGGATAGAGCGTTCCTTGCACCAAGAAGTCAGCGTCTTCGATACCGCCCTTTGCCTTTTCGAAGACTCGAATGAACAGTTCGCCAATCGCCTTGCGCTTCGATTCAGGCTCGGTAAGGCCCTTGAGCTTTTCAAAGAACTGATCGCCGGCGCGAACATGGATGAGCTCAATGCCCTGTGTTTTCTGAAAGGTCTCAACGACCTGTTCACTCTCGTTCTTTCGCATCAGGCCGGTGTCGACGTACACGCAGGTGAGCTGAGAGCCGATGGCTTTGTGGACCAGAGCGGCGGCGACCGCAGAGTCGACCCCGCCAGACAGACCACAAATGGCGCGGCCAGTACCGATCTGCGCCCGAATGGCAGTGACCTGCTCATCGATAATGTTCGCCATAGTCCACGAACGATCGACCTGCGCATCATCGAGCCAGCGCTCGATCACGCTTTGGCCGTGCTCGGTGTGCGAGACCTCGGGGTGATATTGCACACCGCAAATACGGTCACTCTCAAACGCTGCGATTGGGGCGTTGGCAGTTGCCGCGGTGGCGATAAAACCATCGGGGACTTCGCTGATGCAATCGAAGTGACTCATCCAAACGCTCTGGTCGACAGGCTGATCAACCAAGAGACGACCCGGCGAGCTGACCGTCATGTCGGTGCGGCCGTACTCGCCAGCCTCGAACCGGCTGACGGTACCACCCATCTGCTTTGCGATGAGCTGGGCGCCGTAACAGATGCCCAGGATTGGGATGTCGAGCTCGTACACACCCGGGTCGATGGTGGGTGCACCATCGATGTTGACTGAAGCTGGCCCACCACTAAAGATGATCGCTGCGGGCTGAAGGGCCGCAAACTCGGCAGCGCTGAGCTCGTTTGACACGATCTCGCTATACGCGTTCGCTTCTCGGACCCGCCGGGCGATGAGCTGTGCGTACTGAGCGCCGAAGTCAACGACGAGAACAGCACCGGTTCCTACATGATCAGACATCTGTTCGCCAGGTTCGACTAGCGGCCCATACCCACGGCTTGAGCTTTTTGCAGGCTCTTACCCTCGGTCTGTAGCGCGGGAGCAACCATGAGCTCAGCCTTCTGGAACTCTTTAAGGTTGAGGTGACCAGTGGTCGCCATTGAGGTACGAAGTCCGCCCATCAGGTTGACACGGCCGTCGTTCTCGCGTGCCGGCCCAATCAGGATCTCTTCGAGCGTCCCGCGCACCGAGGTTTGCACTCGCGCGCCGCGTGGCAGCGTTGGATGGAAGGTCGCCATGCCCCAGTGGTAGCCACGGCCCGGTGCTTCTTGTGCGGCAGCGAGTGGCGATCCAATCATGACGGCGTCGGCGCCGCACACGATGGCCTTGGCAATGTCGCCCCCGGTGGCCATGCCACCATCGGCAATTACATGTGAGTACACGCCGGTCTCGTCGAGATGACGCATACGGGCTGCTCGTGCGTCAGCAATGGCGGTCGCTTGCGGCACGCCGATGCCGAGCACGCCACGGGTCGTGCAAGCATGACCAGGTCCGACGCCTACCAAAATGCCAGCGGCTCCGCTTCGCATCAGGTGCAGCGCAGCTTCGTAGCTTGCGCATCCACCGACGATGACGGGAATTGGCAGGTCGCGGATGACTTTTTTGAGGTCAAGTGGCTCATGGTTGCGTGACTTGTGTTCGGCGGTCACCACCGTGCCTTGAATCACCAGAACATCAAGTTCTGCCGCGAGTACCTCGTCGAGGTACTTTGTAGTGCGCTGAGGCGTGAGGGATGCAGCGGCGACAACGCCAGCGTCTTTGATCTGGCTGATGCGTTCGGTGATCAGCTCCGGCTTAATTGGTTCGAGATAGATCTCCTGCATGCGCAACGTGGCCTTCTCAGGTGGCAGCGATGCGATCTCGTTAAAAACCGCCTCGGTGTCTTCGTAGCGTGTCCATAGACCCTCAAGGTTGAGCACGGCGAGCCCGCCGAGCTTGCCGATAGCGACAGCGCTATCGGGACTTACGACGCCATCCATTGCCGATGCCATGACTGGCAGATCGAAGCGATAGGCATCGATCTCCCAGCTGAGGTCGACGTCTTCGGGGTCACGGGTACGACGACTTGGCACAATCGCTACATCATCGAAGCCGTACGCCCGCCGGCCAGACTTGCCAAGACCAATATCGATCTGTGCCATGAAAATCACCTGGTTCACGTGGAGAAGATCTGACTCTATACGGGGTGCACCTCGCGAGTCGTGACCACGCTCGAAGTTGTCAACTCAACGGTACTCACCAGTTACCCACAGGCTCAGTTGCAACATCAACCACAAGTGGACCTACGATCGGGGCGTGCAAAAAGCCATTGCTGTTGAACCCGAATGTTGGCGCAAGCCTGCCCTGGTCGCTGCGGTCGAGGCCGCGGGCGTGTCGGTTGTGCCTGTCGAAGAAGCCACTGCGTTGGTTTGGGCAGATCCACAGAATCCCGAAGCATTCCCGGCGCTGATACACGATGAGCTCGATTGGGTGCAGCTGCCGTACGCCGGCATTGGACCCTTTCTCCATATGCTCGACAACGATCGCGTCTGGACATGTGGCAAAGGCGTCTACGCCCGTCCGGTTGCCGAAGCTGCGCTCGCCATGTTGCTCGCGGGCTTCCGCAATATCGTTGGCTACGCGCGCGAGTCAACCTGGGCTGAGCCACAGGGCCAGAATCTGCACGGCGCAAACGTGGTCGTGTTGGGTGGTGGCGGAATCACCGACGAGTTGATGCCGTTGCTTGGCGCCTTTGACTGTGAGGTCACGGTGCTTCGTCGATCTGCGACGCCTGTTCAGGGCGCCGCACAGACGAGCACGCTCGATGACCTTCACGACGTATTACCCACTGCTGACGCCGTCATCGTGGCCCTAGCGCTCACACCAACGACCACCGGCGTGCTCGGTGCACGAGAGTTCGCCGCGATGAAGTCGAGCGCGTGGATCGTCAACGTCGCACGTGGTGGTCACATCGTGACCGAAGAACTGGTGGCGGCGCTTTCCGATGGAGTGATCGGCGGCGCAGCGCTCGACGTGACTGATCCGGAGCCTCTCCCCGACGGCCATCCGCTGTGGTCGATGCCACGCTGCCTGATCACGCCCCATGTCGCCAACACGCCGGAGATGGGACTCGTGCTGCTCGCCGAACGCGTTACGGAGAATGTCCGGCTGTACATGTCGGGCGACCCGTTGCTCGGCCCAGTCGACACCCAGGCCGGCTACTAGTCACCATTGAGTAACCCCATTGAGCGAGCCGCCACTGCGGATGGCAACAGCGCGAGGTCACTTCCTGCCTGAGGGTTAAGGGGACTACACTTTCTGAGTGTTCTTGGCGGCGAGATCTGTACATCCAAAATCGTTGGCGACGTTCGTTGTCTTGGCGGCAGTAGCCATGGCGGGTTGTGCTGTCTCGACACTGGAGATCGACTCCGCGTCCACGACAGCGGCGAACGAGCCGCTGCCGACCGCAGCCTTCCAACAAGTCGAACCCACCGCGCCACCACCAACCGTCGCTGCACCCACTGCAACCCCAGCGCCGACCGCAACCCCGGCGCCCACGGCGACGCCTATCCCATCGGGGCCGTCGCCGATACCAACGGTCGACCCTTCGGATGCCGACGGCCTCGTGAACCAGCCGCCTGGTCCCATCAGCGTTCCCGTCGGAAGAATCACCTTCGTGCTCGACGAGACCCGACCGATACTGCAACTTGCCGGCCACACCCTGATCTACGTCGACGACGAGGCCCAAGCCGAAGTCGACATCTTCACCCCAGTTGCACAGCGCGATGGCATCGAACTCGCGGACTATGACGCCGTGATCAGCTACATCACAACCGACCCGACTCTTTCTGTGCTCGAAGAACTTGCCGACGTGACAATTGCTGGTCTCCCGACGCGAGTCTTCGAGGGCACCATCTCCAGTGGTGATGAACGAGGCTTTTTCACAGACCCTGACGCGGTCGATGACTCGCTAGCAGGATGGTTCCCACCGACCCGGGTTCGGATGTGGGTGATCGACGTAGCCGACGGCCCCATCATTGTGACCGCCGAGAGCCTCGAAGACCCGGGCCAGTACACCGACGCCATTCGTTTGGCTAGTGAAATTCTAAGCACAATCGACTTCAGCTAGTGCCATGACGCCAACATTCGGTGCGCCAGATTGAGTCGACTATCCGTCCCGGAGGGAATCGATAGGTCGCAGTTGCCTTTCAGCCTCAGTGAGACCTATGAAAGCAACGACATCGCTGCGCGCCGCCGTGATTTCGAACTCGGCCTGCAGGGTTTCGGCCGTCTTGTTGGCGAAATCGGGGTACGCGTCGTGCCTTCCTAGCACCATGGCTGTCCCGTCCTGGGAGCTATATAGCGAGGCAGACGTCGCAAGGTTGAGCCGATTGTCGTTGTTCGTCAAACCGTTCGTGAACGCTGCAAAATACGACTGGCCAACGTCTACTCGTTGACCATCCTCAATCATCATCTGCGGATCGCCGGTGCCGTCCTTCACCCACCACCCCCAGTGTCGAAATGTGAATTCGTCACCAACGGCCGGTAAGCCTTTTTGATCAGCGTTGGCGTACAGCACCGTCGTCACTTCAGCTATGAGATCCCGACGGATTTCGTAACTAAAGCCATTCTCTGGAAACCCACCCACTGGTGGCACACGCCTGTCTTCGAGCACCGTGAACTCAACGATTGTGTCAGAGAACGCCACCATTAGTGCCTGCGTCCCAACGGGCACATCAGAGGCAGCCTGCACCGATGCAACGCGTGCATCGCTGCCACAGGCGACGACGCCTACGAGCACTATGACTGTCACGGCTACGACCTTGAGCTGCATCATCGGCATCCAAAGCAGTACTGATGATTGTTCTCAAACCGCAGTGGGAGTTGGCAACGCCTCGACGATCGTGCGAGCGACCCAGTCTTCGTCGATCGGGTAGCCGAGTGCTTGGATATAGCTGACCAGCGAACCAACGCTGACCTTTGTAAGTGGGCGGTTCTCGAGTTGGTGTATTGCTGCCTTTGTAACCCCGCGATTCTTAGCGACGTCGACCAGTGTTTTGCCACTGGCGTTACGGAGTGTGGCCAAGAGGTGTCGTGCCATGATGCGGTCATGAGCGGCCCTGGCTACCCCGGAGTCATTGACGGGCGGCAGATCGTCGGTCGAGTAAAATTTGGGTTCGGTTGAGTTGGTCATGTAGCGCTCCTCACGAAATTAGTATAGTCATGGGTTTACTCTGGCCGGAGTGGTCTGAGATGCAGTTTTGCTATGGCAGCTCGGACGACGGCATCTGATATCGGCACGGCGCGGTCATACCAGCGGTTGCCATCGGTGGCCTTATTGCCAAGGACGGTGAATACGTACCAGTCTTCGTCAGGGTGAGCCACGAAGAGGCCGCGCCATGCGTCGTCGAGGTACTTCTCCTGAACTTCAGGATCTGGCCAACGAATCTCGCCACAGTTCGATCCGAAGATGGATTGAGCAATGCCCCATCGCACATCCGGTGCGACAGCATGACGACGGAACTGGCGGAGGTATTCCACCGTCATTGCGATGCCATCCCAGAGATCGGGTCGCTCGTTGGCAAGACGTTCGGCTGCACTCTTGAACTGAAGCGAGACGTGATCATTGACCATTTCATGAAAGTACCTCCGCCGCGTGACAGCAAAGATCCCGTCCTGGAGTGCCCGCGCGTGAGCTATCTTCCAACGTGCTGGTCTGACCTCGGGCCGACTTTCTAGGATCACGTCATGACGAACCCCCAAGGCAACATCGCTGCAGCCCAGGTTTTGCGGGCTTCGCAAAGCCAGTTCGGAAGGAACGCTGCGAACTACGCGACATCTACGGTGCATGCCAAAGGCGCAAGCCTGGGTCGCATCGTCGACATGATTGACCCGCAGCCCGATTGGCGAGCGCTCGATATTGCGACGGCTGCCGGGCACACTGCGTTCGCCGTCGCCGAACATGTTCACTCGGTTGTTGCGAGCGACGTGACGCCCGAGATGCTCGAGGTCGCGGCAGGCGTCGCAGCCGATCGCGGGATCTCGAACGTCAGCTTTGAACTCGCCGACGCTCACGCGCTGGGCTTCGAAGCTGCATCGTTTGATCTGGTGACCTGTCGCATTGCCCCACATCACTTCTCTGACCCAGCCACGTTCGTGCGTGAGGCGGCGCGAGTCCTACGCCCTGGCGGCGTATTCGCGCTCGTCGATAATCTTGCCCCCGAGAACGCCGAGGCAGCTCGGTGGTGCGACGACTTTGAACGGCGCCGCGATCACAGCCATTTGCGGTGTCTGCCGGCAAGCGAGTGGATTGACCTGATCGAAGCCGCAGGGCTCGAACTGACCGCGTTTGAAACCATGGGCAAGACCATGGTGTTTGGACCGTGGGCCGACAACATGTCGGTGCCAGAGTCCGTTCGTCTCGAGTTGCTGGATGATCTAGCGCACGTCAGCCCCGCCGTAGCAGCCTGGCTTCGTCCAGATATTGAGGACCGGGCGACGGCAGCATTCGTACTTACCGAGGGACTGTTCGTTGCAAAGGCCCCAGCTCCGCCATCATGAGGGTCAATTGGCCGAGGAAACAGCCGCAAGAAAGCGCGTGACAGTCAGGCTGCAATAGGGCATATTTGGCGCATGTCTTCCGCAGCACAATCGCCGTTTGCCGATCGATTGGCCGCGGGAGAGCTGATACTGATTGACGGCGCCACCGGCACGGACCTTGAGCGCCGCGGTGTTCCCATGGTTCAAAACGCGTGGTGTGGGGCAAGCGCGCTGACCCATCCCCACGATCTGGTTGCTGTACATCGAGCGCACATCGACGCTGGCGCCGAGTTGATCATTGCGAATACCTATGCATCGAGCCGACATGTTCTTGAGGGGGCTGGCGTTGGAGAGCACTTCGAAAAGCTGAATCGCATTGGCGTCGAACTCGCGTTGCAGGCACGGGCCGAAGCGCAGCGTCCTGACGTTGTCGTTGCGGGTTCGATTTCGACAACTGAGCAAGGAAATGAAGTTCCTCCGCTTGATGTTGCCAGCGCCAACTACGCCGAACAGGCGCAGATCCTGGCCGATGCTGGCGCCGATCTGATCATTCTGGAAATGATGCGCGACATCGAGCACACCCACGCAGCGCTCGACGCTGCAATCGCCGTGGGCCTACCCATTTGGCTGGGGATCTCCTGTGTTGTCAAAGACGGCCTTCCATGGATGTGGCGAGAGGGCGTCACCGTCGCCGACTTCATTCCCACACTCGCTGGCAAACCCGTTGAGCTCCTTGCCGTCATGCATACCGAAACCGACGAGATCGACGCCTGCCTCGACGTGCTCGATCGACATTGGGACGGGCCGGTGGGTGTGTATGCCCAGAGTGGCGTGTTCGATCCCCCTGATTGGGTCTTTATCGACATCATCTCAACCGAAGAGTACGGGACTGCGTGCCAGCGTTGGATCGATCGTGGCGTGCAGGTTATTGGCGGGTGCTGCGGCATTGGCCATGAACACATTTCCCACCTGCATCACATGATGAGCAGCTCTTAACTCGCCGATCAGAGAAAGAACGAGATCAACAGGAACGCGACGAACAGGAAGCTACCGATCCACGTCCACACCGCGGACGCCCAGTTCGGCCGACGTCGCTTAGTGACGACCCCATAGACGATCGCCTGCACCCGTCGCCAGCAAACCCACCATGATCCCGATTGCCACCCCGACAAATACAAGCCCCATACACGAACCAGCGCCCTGAGGATCTTGGCGTTTGTCGGCGCGCTCCTCGGTGTCCAGCCCCACCTATCGGCTCGGCCAGCAAAAGTTGACATAGCAGGCGGAGCCGAGCAACGAGTGGGGGTAGCCCACATTCGCCGCTTCGCTCCGAATGCTGTCGACACCGGATCTACGTTCCCGGTCCGCCGAGTGGCTCTCGGAAGCGACGCAGGAGCCAACCAAGAAAACCGCTGCCATATGCGACGAACGTCGCCCCGAACGGAGTGGTGGTACGCCGCCAGGAGCGAGGAACGAGCGGGGGTAGCCCACATTCGCCGCTTCGCTCCGAATGCTTGTCGACACCGGATCTACGTTCCCGGTCCGCCGAGTGGCTCTCGGAAGCGACGCAGGAGCCGACAAGAAAACCGCTGCCATATGCGACGAACGTCGCCCCAAGCGGAGCGGATCGAAACTGTCACACCCCTGGTGTAGGTTCGATCTCACCTTCCTATGGCCATAACTGAAGACCACATTTCACGTGTTTCGCCAGCTGCTGGGTTCACCTCGCAGCTGCCATTTGACGCGCCCCAAATCCCGAACTTCCCAGCGCTCGACAGCTTCCACCCGGCGGTACGCACGTGGTTCGCGCGCGCCTTTCCACTTGGGCCGACCGCTCCCCAAGAGCAGGCGTGGCCGGCAATTGCGGCCGGGAACGACACGCTTGTCTCAGCGCCGACCGGCTCAGGCAAGACGCTGTCGGCGTTTCTGGTTTCAATCGACGAACTGTACAAACGACATGACGCAGGCAAGCTCGCACCCAATACTGCTCAGGTTATGTACGTCTCGCCGCTCAAGGCTTTGGCGGTTGACATCAGCGAGAACCTGATGCGTCCACTCGATGAAATCGCCACGATCGCGGTTGAACTCGGGTATCAGCCGCCGGCACTGCGGGTCGGCGTTCGCTCGGGCGACACCACAAGCTCGCAGCGCAGCTCCATGGTCCGCAAGCCGCCCGAGTTCATTGTCACAACACCCGAGTCGCTCTACCTCATGGTGACGGCGGAGAAGAGCCGCGACGCGCTGCGCACTATCCGCACGGTGATCATCGACGAGATCCACGCGGTGGCTCGCGACAAACGAGGCTCCCACCTTTCGCTCACGCTCGAACGGCTCGAACACATCTGCCCAGACCGACCAGTACGCATCGGCCTATCGGCGACCCAACGCCCCATTGAGACCGTGGCGCGCTTGCTCGTAGGCAATCGACGCAACAACGCACAGGGCAAACCCGACTGCACAGTGGTCGACACTGGCCATAAGCGAGGTCTCGACCTTGAGCTGATGCTGCCCGACGGCGAACTCGAAGCCCTTCCCGCTGCCGATATGGTCGCCGAGCTACTCGACGACATCACCAACATGATCGAGCAACACCACACCACCCTGGTGTTCGTCAACACTCGCCGCATGGCGGAACGTATTGCGCATCAGCTCGCCGAGCGACTGGGCGATGACAAGGTCGCAGCGCACCATGGTTCGCTGTCAAAGAACCGCCGTGAACGGGTCGAGCGCAAGCTACGAGCAGGCGAGTTCAAAGCGCTCGTCGCGACCGCGTCGCTCGAGCTCGGTATCGACATTGGCCCCATCGAGCTGGTGTGTCAGATCGGATCGCCTCGCAGCATCGCCACGTTCTTGCAACGAGTCGGTCGGTCCGGCCACACTCGCCACGGCACCCCCAAAGGCCGCCTGTTCCCGCTCAGCCGCGACGAGCTCGTTGAGTGCGCTTCGCTGCTCGCGGCCGTGCATGCCGGGAGACTCGACGCGATCCTTCCGCCACCAGCTCCCCTCGATATCTTGGCGCAGCAGATCGTTGCGGAGACTGCCGCCGAACGCTGGCAGGTCGACGACCTGTTCGAATTGATGACGGGTGCGGCGCCATACGCGTCGCTCACGCGCTGCGTGTTCGACGAAGTACTCGATTTCACGACCAAAGGCATCGTTACTGGTCGTGGTCCCAAGGGTGCCTACGTGCACTACGACGAGATCAACGGCGAAGTCGAAGGTCGCCGGGGTGCTCGACTTGCTTCGCTTACATCAGGCGGAGCAATCCCTGAGATTGCCGACTACCGCGTCGTCGCAGACCCCGACGACATGTTTGTGGGCACCGTAAACGAAGACTGGGCGACCGAATCACTGCCTGGTGATATTTTCTTGCTCGGCACCCACTCGTGGCAGATCCGGCGCATCGAGCCCGGGGTTGTTCGGGTTGTTGATGCTGGCGGCAAACCACCAACCGTGCCGTTCTGGTTAGGCGAAGCTCCGGCACGCACTGCGGAGTTGTCTCAAGAAGTCTCATCTCTGCGGGCGGGCATCCAGCATCGAATTGAGAACGAGACACCCCGCGCTGCGGTGGAATGGACCAAGCAGCTGTGCGGTATCGATGCGGTCGCAGCCGAAATGATCGTTAGCTACCTTGCCGCCTCGCTGGCGGTGTTAGGCGACCTCCCCACGGTGGACCGGCTCGTGATCGAGCGGTTCTTCGATCAGACCGGCGGCATGCAGTTGGTGGTGCACTCCCCGTTTGGTGGTCGCATCAACCGCGCCTTTGGCCTGGCCCTGCGCAAGAAGTTCTGTGTGAACTTTGACTTCGAACTACAAGCGGCGGCCAACGACGACGCAGTCGTACTCTCGCTCGGCCCACAGCACAGCTTTCCCCTGGACGAAGTCAAGAACTATCTCAAGACCGAGCAGGTTCCCCAGACACTCACCCAAGCCGTCTTAGTGCCGCCGTCACCTATGTTCATCTCGCGCTGGCGATGGAATCTGAATCGCTCGCTGACGGTGCTGCGCTGGAAGGGCGGGCGCAAGAATCCGCCACCCATCCAGCGCATGGAAGCCGACGATGTTATGGCCGCTGCCTTTCCTTCGGCGGCAGGCTGCCAAGAGCACATCAATGGCCCCATCGAGATCCCTGATCATCCAATCGTGCGTCAGACCATGTTCGACACACTCCACGAAGGCATGGATGTCGACGGCCTCTGCGAACTCGTCAGTCGACTGGAGTCAGGTGACCTCCAGGTCACCTGCGCTGACACCGTCGAGCCGTCACCCTTATCGCACGAGCTACTCGTTGGCCCAGCGTTTACGTTTCTCGACGACGCCGAGGCCATCGACCGGCGAACCCGAGCAGTGCCGCTTCGTCGTGGTATCCCCGTCGACCTCACCGAGATTGGCGGCGTCGATCTCTCCGCTATCAACCGGGTACGGATCGAAGCCGAACCCGATGTCCGCACCGCCGACGAACTGCACGACCTACTGAGCGATCTCGTGCGCACCCGGGCGCGGCCGCTCTGGCAGCCGTTGTTCGATGAACTCACTGCTCGCCACCGGGCAGTGCAGCTCGATGGCGAATACTGGACCACTGCCGAACTAGCAGAGACCGCAGCCGCCATCGGCGCCGACACCACTATCGGCGAAGAGGGTCTGCGCGCCATGGTGCGAGGCCACCTCACCACGACCGGGCCCATTACCGCCGACCAGCTCGCCGAATTGTGCGGCATCGAGACCAACCGGGTCGCGATCGCGCTTGTCGGGCTCGAAGGCACAGGCTTCGTCATTCGCGGCGCCTGGTCACCAAGCGAGGGTGTCGACACCGAGTGGTGCAGCCGCCAGCTGCTCTCACGCATTCACGTCTACTCCCAGAAACAGCGGCGAAAAGACATAGAACCTGTCACCGCTCAGAAATTCGTGCAGTTCCTGTTCAGGTGGCAACACCTGAGCCCGGACACCCAGGTGCGGGGCCGCTCTGGCCTAATCTCAATCCTTGAACAGCTGCAGGGGTACGAGATTCCTGCTGGCCAATGGGAAGCCGCGCTAGCGAAACGAGTTGCCAACTACCAACCAGCTTGGCTCGACGAACTCTGCCTAGGCGGCGAGATTGTGTGGGGTCGCCTGTCGCCTCGCGTCGACCAGCCCGAGACACAACAGCGACTCACGCCGTCTCGCGCTACCCGGATCAGCCTGGCAACACGCGCCGACTTCGCCTGGCTCCTGTCAGCCGGGCGGCGCAACGCTGCATCTCAACCCACTAGTGGGCTGGTGGCTGAGATCGCTGAGCAACTCGAACAACGCGGTGCGCGTTTTCACGCTGAGCTCGTAGACCATTTCGATCGGCCAGCGGTTGAGATCGAAGACGCGTTGTGGGCCGGTGTCGGCATGGGCTTGTTCACCGCCGACAGTTTCGGCGCCGTGCGCACCTTGTTCGCAACCCGCAAGGTTCGCAGCGCACGCCATTCGCTTGGTCGGCGTGGCCTGCGCCGTGGAGCCGCTGGCCACGAACGCGCCGAAGGACGCTGGGCGCTGCTGCCACCTGCACTTGAGATTGAAGACCCTGACGAACTCGCCGAAGCAGTCGCCGAACAGCTCCTGGCCCGATGGGGTGTGGTGTTCCGCTCTCTCGTGCAGACCGAGACACTGTCCATTCCGTGGCGCGAAGTCCTGTGGGCATTCCGACGACTTGAGGCTCGTGGCCTGATCCGAGGCGGACGCTTTGTCAAAGGTTTCGCAGGCGAGCAATACGCATCGGTCGAGGCAATCCAGCAGCTTCGCAAAATGCGCAAGACCAGCACGAGCAACGAAACCATCGATGTGCTCGCAGTGGACCCATGCAACATCACCGGCATATTGCTGCCAGGGGAACGCGTTCGATCGGTCGGTTCCGCCACGATTCGATTTCGCGACGGCCGGATCATTGAAGACGCGGTTGCCGCTGCGTCGCCTGTCGGTTAGCTTGAGTTTGCTTAGCCCGGCTCTGGAGGGCCCCGCTCCGGTTAGCCCGCAACGCTGGACGATGTGGCTACCAGACCCCATGCTTGCCGTGACCCATGGGGCCTCAACTACTTCGTCATGCGCGAATGCGAGCCGTTCGGCAGACTCCGACGTGCGCGAATAGGGATGCCCAAACGGACTGTCGGATCAGGTCGGCGTGACTGCGATCTCTGTCGCGCAATTCTCCGCTAAGGACCGAATGTCACCAGCATCGCTGGTCAATATGTTCGGTTGATTGGACCGAGCCGCTTGGGCAACAACGAGTGCGTCGGTCGCTGCAATCTCGCCCGCCCGGCGAGTCGCAGTGCGCAGGCGCGCGGCGTGTCGGGCAAGTTCTTCGTCGACCTGGTGGATCTGGCACATGCGAAGCAGTCGGTTCGTCGCATGATCGCGGCGATGGTCACCGGTCAACGCCTCTACGAGGACGACGGATGGGACAAGGGGCGGCCAGAGATCGCGCTTGCGAAGCTCCGCCAATCGGGCTCGCTGACCCGCCAACGCGCTCAATCCACCGGCGTCGAGAATTAGCGTCACGCAGTGCGCCGAGAATCTACCTTGTCGGTGTCGTCCGCGGAGTCGAATCGCTGACCTTGGGCTTGAGGGGGTTTGGGGGCGTGTTCCGCACGGCGTCTTACTGGTTTACGCGCGCTCGCTATGGCGGCAGCTGGAAGTCTTGGCGTGCTCGTGTTGTGGTGGGGCACGGCGTCTTTCTCAGGACGTGCTCGCATTGCGTTGATGCATGCGGCACTTAGCAACGTCGACGTTGATCCGTGCCCCGGTTCGCCACCATGACCGCGATCAAGATCGCGCTCTCAGCCTCGATTGCTTCAAGCAACGTCATATCTCGGGCCACGAACTGCTGAGCGGCATGCCGTTGCCCTTCTGGAACTGCAAGCGCTTCACGCGCCGCCTCAACGACCTGGGTGGCTTTGGGCGCCCACATCCGCACACCGCGATTCACGACATACTCGCGTAGCCGTTTCGGACCCAGTCGCACAATCCGCGCCGGGTCACAGATGAGGGTCAGGATGACTCGCAACGACGGCATATTCAGACCGTGGCTGTAACACGCCGTGAGATGTGGGAACGCTAGATCGACCTGGGCGTGAATCTGGCTAATCAGAACACCACGAGCTTCGACCTTGCGGCGGCGTTGACCAGCCCATGCCGCCTGCGTCGCCATCGCCACCGATCGCTGTGTCGGCGTGTACCCAGCCCGTCAATCAACACTTCTGCGATTGCAAGGCAGTCCTGAATTTCGGTCTTGATATGTCGTTGATCAATCCGCCCTCGAGCATCTTTTGCATCGCTGCGGCGTCGTGTTTTGTCAGCGAGCGAAGGGCGATGTCTAACCCGGACCGGGTTCTTGCGGGCACGTGTGACACCGCGCTGTCGTACACCCCAGTCCGAATGTGCAGCGGGGCAAGCTCTGGTGAGGCGAGTTCCGGTGAGGCACTGCCATCACTTGTGGATGAGTCTGACGTAGCTGACGTCATGACATTCCTTTAAAAGGACTCTTCTGCGGGGCCTACCCCTCGCTAGTCGTTCCCAAACGCCATAGCCCCTTAAAGGCCATAGCCCGCGGGAGCGACAGCAGCAGGTTTCGCCGCGCTCGACGCTGGGTAGTACACAACTGAGTCAAGGCGCGCCCAAGACAAAGAGAACACAAAAAGAAGACGAAAAGAAGGAACTCCGAACGACATGGCACTCTACGACACCCTCGCTGCAGAGGCGCGCAGGCCATGAACGACACGACAAGCAGCGGCGAGGCAGCGGCCGTCGAAGAGGCACCGCAGTCCGACACTCGATGGGCCGTGCCCCGTTGGCTTCACCAGCTCGGCGGGTGGAGTTGGCGATTGCTTGTCTTTGGAGTCGTCGCGTACTGGACTCTGCGATGGCTGGTACTGCTGCGTGCCGTCGTCTTGCCGGTCCTTATCGCATTGCTCCTCACCGCACTTCTCTTGCCGCTCAAGAAACGTCTGATCGATGTGCGAGTCCCCAATATTCTGGCCAGCTGGCTCGTACTTGTTGCGGGTCTCGCCTTTGTCGTTGGCCTCATCGCAGTGGCGAGCTTCTTCATCGGCAACGAGCTGGCCGACACCGCACAGTGGGAGGAGACTCGAGACGAGCTGAGAATGTGGTTGCAAGACGGCCCGGCAAATCTGACTGCCGACGAGGTGGCTGACTTCGAAGATCGTGGGCGAAACTGGCTCACGTCGGGCGCGGGAGGTGTCAGCAGCGACCGGGCCCGGTTGCTGGTTGAGCTGCTTGGCGGCTTTTTCCTTTCGGTCATCCTCACGTTCTTCTTCGTCAAGGACGGCACACAAATGTGGTCATGGATCACCGATCGCTTCCGCCCGAGGCGCCGAGATTCGATTCGGCGCGCCGGGTTCGACGCGTTTGCAGCGCTGCGTGGGTATGTGCGGGGTGTTGCTATCACCGGGGTCATCGACGCCGTGCTCATCGGCGCCGTGCTGTTGATCGCTGGTGTGCCGCTGGCCTTGCCACTTGCCGTGCTCACGTTCTTTGGCGCTTTCTTCCCAATTGTTGGAGCCACCGTCGTGGGCGGCGCTGGAGCGTTGGTTGCTCTTGTCGCTAACGGGCCTCGCACCGCAATGATCGTTGCAGCGGCCACACTAATTATCCAACAACTGGAAGGCGATTTGATCATGCCAGCGGTGATGAGGCGCGCCGTGAATCTGCACCCCGCCGTCGTACTCGTTGCCCTCGCGGTCGGAGGCACACTTGGCGGCATCGCTGGCGCCTTCGTCGCCGTTCCTGTCGCCGCAATGTTCGCAGCTGGCGCCGCATCGCTTCGGGTTTGAAACGCGTCCGGCGTGGGCATACCCAAGGCATGCGCAACCACCAACCGACTGAGCCCACCCAAGGAGCAACCACCCTGCTCGAAATACTCGACGAGCTCCGACCTTTAGGATTTCCCGGTCAACTCATCGCACAAACTGACAGCACCATCAAGTGCACGCACTGTTCGAAACAGAGCGCTGTCGAAGACTTCGTAGTGGCCGGCTATCGCAGAATCGAAGGCGCCAGCGATGCGGCCGATATGAACTTGGTCGCCTGGGGTGCCTGTCCGGCCTGCGCCAACGGCGCTACCGTCGTACTTGGTTACGGCCCGAACGCTTCGGAGGCAGACGCTGCTGTCCTTGAAAAAGTAATGCTCGACCGGACCGAGGATCCTGGCGCAACTCCCGACGAGGCGGACGCATAGTGCCCCTCGCTGCAGATCGTGAACCGAGAGATGAAGACGGTCGCTACAGCGCGGATTCGCTGGACCTGATTAGATAAGTTGCTCAGCACGCCGTAGGAGTTCGTACAACGCACAACTCTTGCCCACTGCCCAATGCAACCACAGACCTAAACCTGTCCGTCGCCGACGCCAACAACGACGGGGTGATCAATGTGAGCGACGCCCTACTCGTCGCCCAATGTGTGCTCGCAACCCCCAACGTTCTATGCCCCGAACTCCTTAACGAGCCGGTCGGGTAGGCAGCGGTGCCCCAAGACAACTCTTCTAGTCGATGGGGAAGAACCTTCGTTGGTACTCCCAGATCACATCGACGGTGTCGTTGGGTCCGTCGTTCAGTTGCGAGTAGGTATCGGGTGTGATGCCCGTGCCGTCGTCGATCCACGATGAGACATACCAGAGGTATGGACCACCAGCAACATCGGTCAAGGAGCCTTCGGGAAGTTCACGAGCGAGCGCCGCCTCGACTGCTTCGAGCGCACCGGACCGCTCCGATCGTTCCTCGAAGGCAAAGAGATCGATCCTTACGTAGGGATTGTCATAGATGAGACTGGCAACGGCGACAGCCCCGACCTCGCTCGGGTCCACGACCGGGTCCACAATCTCGATTGCCTGACACAGGTAGGGAGTTGTTAGCCCACTTGTCTGCTGGCGGATGTTGTCGGCACCGGCTGGCACCACGTCTTCGAGTCCGGGCCAGAGGTCTGCGCTCAACGGTTCGGTTGGGCAGTCAGCGTCGGATACGGCCGTAGTCGGTTCGATGGCGGTTGGTTCGACCGTCGGTTCACTTGCCGAGCTGCAGCCGGTCGCGATCAGCGCGACCAGTGACAACACCACACCTAGTCGTTTACAGGCGTTCATGATGCTGGGACTCCTGTCAGTAGGTCAGTGGCATCGGCCCACCGCTGTCTATCTTCGTTCACGAGCTCCGTTTCAGGGTCGTCTGCGCTTCGCGGATCGAGAAGTTCTAGCAATGCGTCAAAGTCTTTGCTTGGTCGGTTGGTAGCTGCAATATAAGCATCTTCCAGAGCATCAACATCGCCATCAAAGTATGCGTTGGCCAGTGCATCCTCGCCGACAACGCTCACCAGGTCCTGCACAAACTGATAGTTGGCGTCGTAGCCACGGTCTCTGATCGTGTCCTGCGCTTCATCGGCGGCCGTGCTCGGGTCGTCGATTGTCTTGAGCACCTCACGAGTGAAGTACTCAGTGACTCCTTCGTTAAATCCCTCGAGTCCTCGTATTGCATCATCGGAGTATCCATGCACAACTTCGTGGATCGCGGTGCCTGAATTGTCAGAACCGGAGTGTTTGACCCACAGTCGACCCTCGGCGTCAACGAATCCTCGACTTCGGAGGTATGTCAGAGTCGACGTGGCCTTGTTCTCGTCTGAGTGGTTTCGGATTTCATACGTCCATGCTCGTAGGTAGTCCTGGTCGTTCACAATCAGCACCCGGCCTTCACCAATCTCGCCATCGGCGATCGGGCCGGCAATGTGGTCAGGATCCAGGGCGGCCAGAATCAAAGCATCGATCTCCGCCCCGCTCGGCTTCTCGCCGAGACTGATATCGACCTCTAAACCGAGCAGTATGTCCAGGTAGTTGTCTTCGCTAATAGTTTTGGCGTCGGACAGCGCCGCTGCGATGCGATTGCGTTGTTCTTGGTCCGAGCGCAACAGGTCGTCGTAGAAGTCTCGGCGACCGTCGGCACTTAAGTCGTCGCAGAGCCAGCATGTGTGCTCGACATTGTGGAATATGCGTTCGAGCTGCTCATCGGACAGGTTGGAAAGCACATAGTCGAGCTCTTCGTCGGACAGCCCAGCAAAGCGTTCGAGCACGTCTTCGAGTTCGCCCTCGGACAGCCCTAGGTCATCACCGCGGTCAACATCATCGACCACGTCCTTGAGAGCATCTGTCGCCTCATCAGAAGGACTCATCGCTATCGGCTCGGGACCAGCTGGCGTTGTCGATGTCGCGTCGCCAGCGCCATCGACTGACACAGCAGACTCATCGACCGGCACCGTAGACCCGTCTGTGTCGCCTGATCCGCCCACCGATGCAGCAGCAGGACTCCCTACGCGAGAAGCGAGCTCAGAGATTGTGCCCTGAAGCGTCGTGACCGCCAGGGCAGCCGCCAAAGTGAGCCCTGCTGCAAGGATCAGCCACGACGAGATCTCGCCCTGCTCGTCGCTATTCCGGCATCGATAAAGGACCGATCGCCGGGTATGTGAAGTGGCAGCCATGTCAGGTTTCGTTCGGTCGTCGTCCTGCCAAACATAAGGAAACTCATGCTCTGCCAGAAGAGGGGATGACTCCCCTCGCTCCGACCGATTCTGAGAGCTACTCGAAAACGAAACCTTCGTAGCCAGCCGCGGCGCAGTCATGAAGCGCCTTCAGATACGCGTCGCTATTGGGCATGTTGAGTAGTTGGCGGCGCTTACCGGGAATGTTGGCGCCCATGTACCAACTATCAGCCTTGCCGAAGAGCGTCATGTCGGCCGCCGCGGCCATGACCTCGGACCACTGCTCGGCGTTCTCCTTTTTGGTATCGAAACGACTCAGGCCACTCGCTCGCAGGTGAGCAAGAAGGTCAACGATCCAGTCACCTTGAAGTTCTGCACACACAGGCCCGTTGCAAAACGATGCGGCGCTCTGGGGGCCATACAGCATCAACATGTTTGGGAAACCAGGTGCTGCGATACCAATGTGGGTATCCACGCCATCGGCCCACGCATCCGCGATCAGCAAGCCGTTCGCACCTCGGAAATCCATGCGGGTGAAGCCACCGGTGTTGGCGTCGAATCCCGTGGCGAGCACAAGCACGTCGAGATCGACGTGGCCAGACTCGGTCTGCACGCCGGTCTCGGTAACCGCAATAAGAGGATCCTGCTTCAGGTCTACGAGATGCACGTTCGCCTGGTCAAAGATGTCATAGAAGTTCTGCTCCAACGACGGCCGCTTGGTACCAAACGGATACGGCGGGTCGGTCGGCGCAAGACTCTCGTGCAATGACTGGTCGGCGATTCGGCCCCGGGTCTTGTCGCGCCAGAAGTTGTACGACAGCCGGTTCGACTCGTGGTCTGACAGGGTGTCCTTGAAGGCACCCACCCAGAAGTGGAAGCCACCCTTGGCCCAGCGGTCCTCGAACACCGCCAGCCGTTCCTCCTCGGTGACCGCCAAGGCTCGCCGGTTGTCGCGGTTCATGTCGTGGAAGCTGCCGGGCGGGGCGTTGCGCACTCGGAAGACTTCGGCGTAGTTGTGCTTGGCTGCAGTCTGCTCATCGACGCTGAGCGATCGTTGCTCCATCGGCAGTGCGTAGTTCGGGTTGCGTTGCAAGATCGTGAGTTCCGCGGCGACCCCAGCAGCCTCTTGGGCTACCTGCACACCACTTGCGCCAGTTCCAATGATCCCCACTCGTTTGCCCTCGAGCGCTAGTCCTTCGAGCGGCCAGCGGGCCGTGTGGTGACAATCCCCACCAAAGTCATCGAGGCCCGGCAAATCGGGAACGTATGGCGCCGATCCAAACCCCGTACACATGACGAGCCATTGACAGCGATAGCCGCGATCATCGGCGGTAGCAAGATGCCAACGGCCAGCGTCATCGTCGAAATGTGCCGATGTGATCTGCGTGTTCAGGTCCACGTCTGGTGATAGGTCCCAAACCGAATCGACATGGTCGAAGTAGGCGATCAGCTCTTCGCGTCCGGGGAATCGCTCGCCCCAGTTCCAGTCTTGCCAGATCTCTGGCATCGAATACTCGTAGTTCGGCACATGGCAGTCGACCCGGGCGCCGGGGTACCGGTTGTGATGCCAGACGCCGCCCAGACCGCTACCAGCCTCGACCAATCGCACCGACCAGCCAGCATCTCGCAATGTCTTGAGCTGGTAGATGCCGTTGAAGCCCGCGCCCACAACCACGATTTCAAAGTCTTGGACTTGATCGGTGCTCACCTTTGCAGCCTTTCACCTACTGCCAACATGTGACTAATGTTCAGTCAGAGGGGATCAGCTATGGGGGCAACACTCAATCTCACACCCATCAAGGACACCACGTTTGGCGCGTGGATTCGTGACCTCGACGTGCGTGAACTTGACAACAAGACCTTTGCTGCGGTCCACGACGCCTGGATCGAATATGGGCTGCTGATCTTCCCTGATCAGTTCTTGTCCAAAGCCGAGCAAGATGACTTCGCTCGTCGTTTCGGCGATCTCGAGTTCACGGCTGCGGCCATCTCCAACATCACCAAAGACGGCACCGTGCACTCCGCCGACGACGATGACCTGGTCAAGTCGCTCAAGGGGAACCAAGACTGGCACTTCGATAGCACCTACATGCCCGTTCAGGCCAAGGGCGCTGTATTTACCGCCGAGATTGTTCCCGATGGGGGCGGCGATACCGGTTGGACCGATGCCCGTGCCGCGTACGACGCACTCGACGACGAGACCAAAGAGCTACTGGTCGATCGCAAAGCCTTCCACTCGCTGTATTACAGCATGGGCCGCTCTGGTCTACTGCCCACGTTGAAGGACGACGGCACCTACGGCATGTACGGCTACCACGACATGGAAGTCTCGCTTCGCCCGCTGACCAAGGTGCACCCGGTTACGGGTCGCACCAACCTGCTACTCGGCCGCCACGCCCACAACATTGTTGGTATGACCGAACACGAGTCAACCGATCTGATCGACCGCCTCAATCACGCAGCCGCCCAACCGCCGCGTACCTACCAGCACCGGTGGACCGAAGGCGAAGCCGTGATCTGGGACAACCGCCGCCTGATGCACCAGGGCGTGCCGTGGAAGATGGATGAACCGCGCCGCATGTGGCACACCCGCATTGCGGGCGATCCCGCCACCGAGTCCGCAATCAATCACTCTGACTCTGAGCTGAGCGAGCAAGCAGTCGCCATGAAACAACAGCTCTTCGACTAACCAGCCTGCGCTAGCCAAGCAACTGCTTGAGCTGATCGAAGAAGTGATCTTCGGGGTAGTGGGTGACCACGTTGGCGTTCGGTGCCATCTGGGCGAAGCCATAGTGATCCACGATCATCGTGCCCCGCATGGGATCAGGGCCGATGGCGATGTCCACGCCCAAGAATTCCATGGCGGCTGGAGCCGGATCGATGGCGTGGGCCATGGCGATTGGATCGGGGAAGTCCGGTCCCTGAAGCCGGGTTTCTTCGTAGGCATAGGCATGCAGCGTCGCCTGAATGTCGATGCTGAAGTTGGCGATGTCGGTGCCAAGGGATCGGATCTCGGTGCGGCGTGACTCAGTCACCACCGCAGATGCAATCGAGATGTCCCAGCCCACAAGCTCCAGCGGCATGCCGGAACGCAGCACTACCCGCACGGCCTCGGGGTCGACCCAGAAGTTGAACTCTGCGGTGGGTGAAATGTTGCCCGGGCCATGCTCGCCCGTGCCACCCATGATCACGACTCGTGCAACCTTCTGTGCAATGTCGGGCGCGTACAGCAAGGCAATCGCCAGGTTGGTCAGCGGCCCGATCGCGACCAGCGTGATCTCTCCTGGGTTCGCCCGAATGGTGTCAACAATGACCTGGGGCGCCCACCCTTCGGCCGGGGTTCGACCTTGTAGGTCCAGCCCAATGTCACCGAGACCATCCTGGCCATGCACGTTCTGGGCAGTCTCAAGGTCCCGCATGAGCGGCGAACCCGCACCCTCGTAGACCGGCGTCGACTCGCCGCAAAGTGCAACGGTGTAGAGAGCGTTCTGGACCGCTTGATCGAGCGGCACATTGCCAGCCACCACCGTGAACCCGACCACTTCGATATCAGGGTGGCGAAGAGCCATACACATGGCAACTGCGTCATCGCTTGCGGTATCAGTGTCGATCATGAACTTGCGCATACGGAAAAGCTAGCGCCAGTTCGCCCTCAAGATTTCTGTGACCGCCGTGAGAACGCACTATGAGCTCAAGGGCTCAACAAGAATTTCGCTTCGGCGACTCGCAAAACCAGGTGCGGCCGGAAGTAACACGCATCGCATGGGCTGTCGCCGGGTCCCTGCCTCACCGGGTGGCCACGATGGGAAGACTTTCCGGCGACCCAACTGGTTCCGAGGAGCCCGACGTTGCGTGGACCTCATCACGTGTCTGCAAGATCCTGCAGCCGGTATCCAGCGCTCGCAAGTTCGAGAAGACTTGGGCCTTCACCTGGAGCCGTCGTAGGGTCAAGGAATGAGTCAAGACGACGTAGTTCTCTACGAAACCAGCGACGGTGTCGCCACAATCACGTTGAACCGGCCCGACCGGCTCAACGCATGGACAGGGCCAATGGGCCGTGCGTACTTCGATGCACTCGACCAGGCTGCCGACGACCCCGATGTTCGAGTGATCGTGGTCACCGGTGCCGGTCGCGGATTCTGTGCGGGCGCTGACATGGACATGTTGCAAGGAATCGGTGCAGCTGGAGGCAGCACCGGCACCGACCCCGAGACTCGCCCCCACACACACGCAACCAGCGTGCCAAAGCCGGTAATCGCAGCGGTCAACGGAGCGTGTGCCGGCCTAGGTTTCGTGCACGCCATGATGGCCGACATTCGATTCGCTGCCGAAGGCGCAAAGTTCACGACCGCTTTCAGTCGCCGCGGTCTCGTTGCCGAGCACGGCGTGTCGTGGGTACTACCCCGTCTCGTGGGACCAGCGGTCGCCATGGATCTGCTGATGTCTGGCCGTGTTTTCCTGGCCGATGAAGCCGCCCAACTTGGCGTTGTTAACCACACGGTCCCCGCCGATGAGCTCATGGCTACCGTCATGGCCTACGCAAAGGATCTTGCCGAGAACGCGGCGTCGACCTCAATGGCCGTCATTAAGCATCAGGTGTGGACCCACTACGAACAGTCACTGGCCGATTCACTTCTCGAGACCAACGATCTCATGGCCCGTTCGCTGCGTCGTGCCGATTTCAAAGAGGGTGTGGCCAGCTTCGTCGACAAACGCCTGCCGGACTTTGTGTCTGTTACCCGTTCCGACGCTGCTGACTTGTAGCGCTCAAGCGCCAAGCAACTATTCGGCTGCCTCGACATAACGACAACGAATAGCCGCCACGTCGACACTGCCGGTCGGCACGACCATGTCGCTCTCGCCGAGCGACCATCGCTGCTGCACCAAATCCAGAGTGTCTCCATCGAGCACCGACGCAGCCTGAGCAGCCGCGCCCGTTGCGACCGTTTCATCGCTGCGCGGGATCGCAATTGGTCGGCCCCAAAGCTCCGCACAGCGTTGGCGGTAGGCCACCGAGCGGGATCCTCCGCCAATCAGGTGCAGTGTGCCCGAGGTGTCAACGCCGCACTCGGCGAGAGCGTCGACCCCGTTAAGCAGACCGCACAAGACACCATCGTGGGCCGCTAGCGCTAACTGTTCTCGGGTGGTATCGGTCCGCAAGCCCAGCAAGCTTCCGCTTGCGTCGGGCCGATTAGGGGTGCGTTCGCCGTCGAACCACGGCACGACCGTGACCTCGGTGGTTTCGGCCTGTAAGGCCAGCTCTGCAAGTCCAGCGGCATCGGTGCCGAGCCACTGCGCCACCGTGTCGGTGACCTTGGTTGCGTTCAAGGTGCACACCAACGGCAGGTAGCCGCCCGCGGCGTCGGCGAAGCCAGCCACTGCACCCGACGCATCCCGGGTTGGGGTCGTTGATCGGGCGTAGGCCACCCCACTCGTGCCGAGCGACACAACCAAGTCTCCTGCATCGAGCCCTAGGCCCAGAGCGGAGCCCATGTTGTCGCCGGAGCCCGGCCCTACGACCACATCGGTCGACAAACCAAGCGCAGCGGCTGCATCGCCAGTCAGCGTGCCGGCGGATTCGTTGGCTGCCAGCACGCGGGGAAGCCGCGACAGCCAGGACTTGCCATCGACTCCCGCCAAGTCGAGCAGGTTGCTTTGATAGGTATCCGTTGTGGCATCGAACCAGCCAGTGCCTGAAGCGTCGCCGCGGTCGGTGACGTGTTCGCCGCTCAGGCGCCAGGTGAGATAGTCGTGAGGGAGCATGACTCGGGCCACACGTTCCAACACATCTGGTTCGTGGTTTGCCACCCACGCAAGCTTGGAGATGGTGAATGCGGCAACGGGGAGCGACCCTACTGCGGCTGCCCATCGGTCAGCGCCGATGCTGTCCACCAGCATCGCGGCCTCGGCCGCCGAAGTGGTGTCGTTCCAAAGTTTCGCTGCACGCACAGGTAAACCGTCTTGGTCAATAAGGACAAGACCATGCTGTTGACCAGCGACGCTGACCGCCACGACCTGGGAGCGCAC
>Ga0209828_1000996_pt1 | contig 26576 bp, 25 predicted proteins | sample MaitaG_FD_187429 | JGI IMG/M metagenome (GOLD analysis project Ga0209828, IMG submission 187429) | Marine algal microbial communities from Maine, USA - Maine_Asex2 metaG (SPAdes) (version 2) | ecosystem: Host-associated > Algae > Red algae > Unclassified | place: Maine, USA | collected 2015-01-05
AATTTTGTGAGAATTCCCTTCCTTTAATTGTACATCCACTACAGAAGAGATTCTTCCTCCATATTTAGCAGGAAATCCCGATGCAATAAAGTCAGCCTTCCGCACTGCATCAGTTACCAGTATAGAAGAAATCCCTCCAAGGTGACTAATTTCATACACAGGAACGCCTTCTAAAAGCACCAGATTTTGGTCTGTACTGCCACCACGCACGAGAAACCCATTTTGCCCCTCTCCTCCAGAAGCGATGGCAGGATATTTTTTGAGTGATTGCAACAGGTCTTTTTCTCCCATCAACGTAGGGAATAAACTAGCTTCAGAAAGAAATACCTTTTCGTCTACCTCAGGATTATTACTAAAGTGTTTTGAGTCTGAAATTACTATGTCAGGAAAACTTATATCACTTGTCATTTTCACTAGCATATCTTTATTTGCCAGGTCTCCTTGGATGCGTTTGCTTTTATATCCCAGATATCTAATCTCTATTAGTGATGTATCTTGTTTAATGCTTTTGAAAATAAAGTATCCATCATTATTGCAGAAGTATGTTTTATCCGAATTCTTATCAATAACCAATGCAAGCGAAATAGGTTCGCCAGACAAAGAGTCCTTTACAAAACCCGAAATATATTCGTATTCAGCGTCTTTTGAAGGAACAAGTATGATTTTTCGATGTGTTGTTTCTATTGGAATGATTTCATCCTCAAACAAAAAGAGCAATAATTTCCTTAAAGTATTTGCATTCGTTGAAACAAGAACGACTTTATTTAAATCAATAGTCTTCGTATTATAGCTAAAGCGAATATCGTTTGCACGTTCTAGCTCATCTAATATTTCTATGATAGAGCCTTCTAAAAGTTCTAGGTCAAAAGGAGCATCAAGGACGGAGTTTTGTGCTGATACGAATTGCGTTCCAAAGAATAGAAGTAAGCAGCTTAGGATATAATTTTTGGCATTAGCCATTCATTAGCAGTTAACTTTATCTATAACGATAGTATTTCCTGTTTTGTGCGAATTGATTTGAAATAACGCTTCCAATTCTAGTAAAACGTCTTCGATTTTTTCATCGGAGAAAGATGTGCTAAGAAAACAATCCATATGGTTTAGGCCTTTCTCAAGTTGTATATCAACATTATAGTATTCGGAAAGATCTTGTACCACATCAATAAGTTGGCTATTTTTAAATATTAACGTATTTGTTTTCCAAGATATAATATTCGGATTTGCATTTGATTTTTTGCCAAAGGAAGCAGAATTTCCAGATATCATATCACCTGCATTAAGATACACTTTCCTTTTCCCGTTACTCACTAAGACACGCCCCTCTTGCACAAATATTTCAAATTCTTCATTTGTATAGTTCACATTAAATTCTGTGCCTACCACCTCAATATTAAAATCTCCGGCGGTTATTACAAATGGATTTATTTTATCAGAAGCAATACTAAAATACCCTTCCCCCTCTACAAGTTTTAAGGTGCGATCTGTTTTAGTGAACCCTGAAAAATCTGCGGTTGTATTTGCATTCAACCAAACTACTGAACCATCTTCTAAACTCCTTTCTGATTTTTCTTCGATAGAAATAAGGCTTTCAGTAAGACGTGCTTTTTCTCCGTCTATTTTAATGAAATAAAATGCTCCCAACAAAATAACAAGACTAGCAGCTATTTGCCAAAGCTTAAGCGGAACAGTCTTAGATTCTGGTTCTGCATCTTTTTTATCCATCTGATCTGAAATAACATCCCAAGCAGAGACCTTATTATACTCTTTGTAGTCCTTTATTTCCTCATAGTTTTTCCAGTAGGTTTCAAGCTGATTGATAGCAGCTAGGTTTCCTTCTGACTCTAATTTCCAAGCTTCTAAAATAGCTAGCTCTTCTTTAGATTCTTTCCCTAGAAAAAACTTCCCTATGATATCATCTATCTTCATCTGTTTAAAATACTATTTTAAAGTTTCTCTTAAAAATTTAAATGCTCTAGACATTTGAGTTTCTACCGTTTTGGGCGAAATCTTCAACACCTTTGCTATCTCAACGTAAGTTAGGCCTTCTAACTTACTCATTTCAAAGATTTCCCTGCATTTAGGTGGCAATTGTCGTAAAGAATTATACAATTTCTCTTTTAGCAGATAATTCTGCATCTCCCGCTCTATGGGAGTGTCGCGCTCGACATATACTACATTCACTGCCAATTCCATATGGTTCAAATCAGATTTTTTTTTTCTAAGAACTTCTAAGGATTTATTCTTAACCGCTTGGAAGACATAGGATTTAAAATCTCCTGCGATGTTTATCTCATTTCTTTTGTTCCAGAGATTCACAAAAACTTCTTGCACCACATCCTCCGCACCCGCCTCATCATTGATTATAGAGGCAGAAAAGTTGCACAATGGGTTATAAAGTTGGTCAAAAGCCCGTTTAAAGTCTTCTTTCGTCTGAAATTTCACTCTGCTAATGTATGGTTTTAGCTACAGATTGAGAAACCAAGATTTATTCAATAATTCATGATTAAGATAATTCAAAACGGGTTTTATATATCTTTGTGCAAATGTCAGACAAAATCAAGTTAATAGAATGTCCTAGGGATGCGATGCAAGGTATTCATAGCTTTATCGATACGGACAAGAAGATACGTTATATCAATACACTTTTGAAGGTCGGTTTTGACACACTTGATTTTGGCAGTTTTGTATCTCCTAAGGCTATTCCTCAGATGCGCGATGTAAAGGATGTCGTTGAAAATCTGGACCTGAGTAATACAAATACTAAATTATCTGCTATAGTCGCAAATAAAAGAGGAGCTATTGATGCTGCGCAATATGAATGCATAGATTACCTAGGCTACCCTTTTTCTATTTCCGAAACATTTCAATTAAGAAATACCAATGCAACTATTGATGAATCAGTGGAGCGCGTAGAAGATATCATCGAAATTGCGCGCGCCCATGGTAAGAAAATAATCATGTATGTTTCTATGGGATTTGGCAATCCGTATGGAGACCCATGGAATGTAGAAATATGTCAGCAATGGGTTGATCGATTAGCAGATCTAGGTATTCGTATTATTGCTTTATCTGATACGATTGGTGTTGCTACGCCAGAAAGTATCTCTTATTTATTTGACAACCTTATTCCGCCTTACCCAGATGTCGAATTTGGCGCCCATCTGCATACGCATCCGCACAATTGGAGAGAGAAGATTGATGCGGCTTACAACAGTGGGTGTAAGCGTTTTGACAGTACTGTTAGAGGGTATGGCGGTTGCCCAATGGCAAAAGATGACCTAGTTGGGAATATGCCCACAGAAAATCTAATCTATTACTTTGATCAACAAGAGGAAGAACTAGGTGTAGACAGAAAGATATTCTTAGAGTCAATGGGCTTGGCAACAGAGGTTTTCCCGTTTTAATGTAATTGCATTAATCATCGTTTTCGTTCATTTTCATTACATAAACAATACTGATTCCTCCAAATATCATCAATAGACGATACACGAGGCCCATCGTTGCACTTCCACTATCAATCCATGTAAGATAGCTCAACTTTAGACCTACCAAACTCAATATCAGTGATAAAAAACCAATTACAAATAAAATAAAGCCTATAATTGTCAGAGCCGTTTTCATGATTGTAAATCTACATTATTTCAATAAAAAAGAGGCTGTCTAATATTGGGATAGCCTCTTTTTGTATTGTCATATAGAGATAGTGGGTACCTGATACAAAATCATATCATTTTTTAGTACCTCAGGTTGTAAAGTAAATCTTAGCGACTAAATGTAAAATTTAGCCTAGTTTTTGCCCATTTTAGCCAGATTATGTACCATAGCGATCAATCCAGCTTCTTTAAGAACACCTTTAATTTTATCATTTCTGAAGCGATTTGTATTATGATCTGGCCTTTGCATTCCTGATAACCACATGTAATGTATATTATTCTGTATGGCTTGTTCTATCTGTCTGGATGAATAAGTGTTCGAGATATAACCATATATCAAAACCTTCAACAACATCTTAAGATGAAATGAACTAGCACCACCTCTTATACCTCTTCAGTATTGGCTCTATATTCAATTCACCAATAACTGATTTGACTATTCTAACTACAAGGTTTTGAGGTGTTAATTCCTCCAAGCTCGGTGGAAGTAAACTCATCTGATGCGAGTCGAAGGGCTTGAACGTGAATTTTCTTCTACGTTTACTCATATTAGTAAAATAATTAATATATGAGTACACACACACACACATAAAAAAAAGACCGTCTACTTATGAGACAGCCTCTTAGAAATTAGTTTTATGACTTCACTGATCGTATAATACTCGCAGCAACTTTATAAGGATCTGCGTTAGAAGCAGGTCTTCTGTCTTCTAACCAACCTTTCCATTTATTCTCTGCTACTGCTATTGGAATTCTTATAGATGCTCCTCTATCAGATAAACCATATGAGAATTTCTTAATAGATTGGGTCTCATGTTTACCTGTTAATCTTTGATCGTTATCCGCTCCGTATACTTCGATAGCTTCTTTGATACGGTCTTTTGGCCTAAATTTCTCACAAATTTCTTCAAACACTTTCTTACTCCCTCCTTTTCTCAATCTACTGTTAGAGAAGTTTGCATGCATTCCTGATCCATTCCAATCTCCTTTTACAGGCTTCGGATGTAGGTTTACACGTACGCCATATTTTTCAGCAACTTTCTCCATTAAATAGCGTGCCGCCCATAATTGGTCACCTGCTTCTTTAGCGCCTTTCGCAAAAACTTGGTATTCCCACTGCCCCTTCATAACCTCAGCATTGATTCCTTCGATATTAATCTCTGCGTCTATACAAAAATCCATATGTTCTTCCACGATCTCACGCCCTACTGCATATTCTGCTCCAACAGAACAGTAATATGGTCCTTGTGGTGCTGGATAATATCCAGCTGCTGGAAATCCTAATGGAGAGTGATGATCAATATCCCAGAATACATACTCTTGTTCAAATCCAAACCAGAAGTCGGCATCATCATCATCTATAGTAGCTCTTGCATTTGTTGGATGCGGTGATCCATCTGCGTTCAGCACTTCGCATATCACAATAAAACCATCTCTTCTGGATGGATCTTTAAATAATCTAGCTGGTTTTAATAGAAGATCTGAAGCACCTCCTTTTGCTTGATTCGTTGATGAACCATCAAACGACCAAACTGGAGCATCTTTTAGCTTCCCTTTAAATTTGCTAGTATCCAAAATTTTTGTCTTACTACGCATCTGCTGCGTTGGCTCTGACCCATCTAACCAAATGTATTCTAATTTTACTTTTCCCATGATAAAGGTTTAATTGAAATTTGAACCGAAAGTAAGTTAGCTAGACAAAACAAATTAGATAAAAAATGCTATGTCTGTTACGCCCAAAGTATAATTATAGTCATAGATCCCTCATATACAATTATTTATATCTATTTTTGTGTCATGCCTATATCAAAATCAGCCTCATTATTTCAACTTATCCAAAGTATGGATAAGTCAGAGAAAAGAAATTTTAAACTATTTGTAAACAGGCTGCATAGCAATAAAGACGTGCTTTTTTTAAAGCTCTTTGACCTCCTAGAAAAGATGGAAGCTCTGGATGAAGGAAAACTATTACTTGCCTTCCCGAGCACAAGCAGAATAAACCTGAATAATCAAAAGCGCCATCTCTACACGCAGATTCTTAAGAGTCTTCGATTATTGCACACAAAAAAGAATATTGAAATTCAACTGCGTGAACAGTTGGACTTTGCGCAAATTCTATATGGAAAGGGACTCTACCTACAAAGTCTACAGTTATTGGATCGTATTACCCCAATTGCTGAGTCTGCATCTAAGCATCTGCTATATTTTGAGATTTTGGAATTTCAAAAACTTATTGAGTCAAGGCACATTACACGCTCAAGGAAAATCAAAAATAAAGTAGAGAGCCTTATTAATAAGTCAAACAATTTAAAGGAAATGGTAGCGGGGACATCTGGTTTCCTCAATTTGAGCCTCCGTATGCAAGGTTTATATATAAGGCTAGGCTTTGCTAAGACAGATCGGGATCTATTTATTTTCAATGAATTCTTTCAATCTAATCTACCTGTATTTGATATCCGAAGATTAAGCTTTTATGAATATGTGTTTCTGCATCAAAGTTATGTTTGGTACAACAACATGACCTTAAATTTTAAATTCGCTTATAAACATGCTTTGCAATGGGTGGACCATTTTAACTCCTACCCTATAATGCGACAAAAGGATCCGCAGCTGTTTTTGCGCGGTCTACACTATACAATGACTACTGCCTACTATATCGGTTCGCTTGATAAATTTTTAAGGGCGTATTACATAATGGTGAGTTTTTTTAGAAAATACGGCGATGACTTCTCTGTTAACGACAAAATTCAATACTTCTATTACCTATCTATAGCAGAAATTAACCGCATTTATTTAGAAGGAGATTACAAACAAGGAATACGATTGATACCTCAAATCTTAGACGAGCTATCTCATTACAATAAAAATATGGATGTTCACAAGACTTATATTTTCTATTATAAAATAGCGTGGATTTATTTTAGTGCAGGCAAATATAAGATGGCAGTAGATTACTTGAACAAACTTATTTACGAAGAGGGTAATTATCTCCGCCAAGATGTTCTTGTATATTCTAAGTTATTGCTGCTTATGTGTCACTTACATCTTAAAAGCTATGAGCTGATATCCAACACCATTTTGAATATTAAGCGGAACTTCATCAAACTCAATGAACAAAGTACTTGCGCAGATTTAATTTTAGAATTACTGCGAAAATCGGCAAAAAACAAGAAACATCCTGAAAAAGAGGAATTAGAGATAATTGGAAGTAAATTAAAGCTTCTTAAACTAGATAGATTAGAAAAAAGACCATTTTTGTATTTTGCTTTTGATTTATGGATAGAGAGTTTAAAACTGAGAAATACCACAATAGAAAAGTTTCAAAAACTTGGCTCTTAATATGTATTATATTCCTTCCCATATGGCTGATCGCACAAGAAGAACAAGCTCTATTTGATATTGAAACCATCATTGAAAGTATCCTCTCAGAAGACGAAGACCTAAACGACAGTAGTTTCAATGATCTTTACGACAATTTGCGTTTTTATTTCGAAAACCCACAGGACCTAAATAGTATAGATGAAGAATTCCTTGGCAATACGCGCATTCTTGATCCCATACAAATGAATAATTTCTTAAGCTATCGTAAAGAGTTTGGTGATTTTATTGCCTTAGAAGAACTACAAGCGGTAGAAGGGTTCAATGCAAATGTAATTGACCAAATCCTTCCGTTTGTTAAACTTGGAGGGTCTGACAACTACCAAGTTTCTATTCCTCGTATGTTTGCTGAGGGGAGGTCAACTCTTTACACGAAGTGGCAACGCGTATTGGAGGATCAAAATGGCTACGACACGGATCAAAGTAATCCATATTTGGGCTCAAAAGATAAATACACTCTTCGTTATAGATATGAGTATGAGAATAGAATGAGGCTAGGCTTCCTTGCAGAAAAGGATGCTGGTGAGCAATTTTTCCAATCTACGGAAATTGATGGGCAAAAGAAGTTCACAAGTTTTGATTACTACTCTGCCTTTTTTCATCTAAGGAATTACAGATCTTGGTTAAAAGATCTCGTCATCGGAGACTTTACAATTAGTTTGGGACAAGGAATTATCATGCATAATAATTTTGGCTCAGGTAAAGGCGCATATGTCACCCAGATAAAAAAAGATGGTCGACCTATCCGTCCCTACGGTTCTGTAGCAGAAAATAACTTTTTCAGAGGAGGGGCATTTACTCTAGCGCCAACAAAACAATTAGAAATAACACCTTTTGTTTCGTTTTCAAAACGAGATGCAAACATTGACTCGATTCAAGATTTTGAAAATACACAGGTGTTTTTCACTAGCATTCTTCAGAGTGGAGATCATAGGACAGAAAATGAGTTACGCAGAAAAAACACCTTAGCACAATTTGTTTCTGGGGTGAATATAAAGTACTCCTTTGATGATTTTATTCTTTCAGCATCTAGTACCTACTTTTCATTTGGTGAAAAGCTTCAAAGATCTGACCGTCTTTACAATAAGTTTAGGTTTAATGGAGATCAAGTGCTATTCAACGGTATTGATTATACTTGGCGCTACAAAAATTTTAATTTCTTCGGAGAGGCTGTATATGCCGACACCGGGTCAGTTGCCTACCTTCAGGGAATGCTGTTAGCGCTAGGGCCTAAAGCATCCCTTGCCCTCTTATACAGGGACTATCCAAAAGAATTTCCTACTATTCGTAGTAATGCTTTCGGTGAAGGTTCTGAGGCAAACAATGAATCAGGTATCTACATGGGGCTTGATGTGCGCCCGAATTATAACTGGAATTTCTCTACCTACATAGACGTATGGAAATTTCCTTGGCTGCGCTCTGACGTGGATAGACCATCCACTGGATATGAAATGCTCGGGCGAGTGACTTACAGGAAAAAGAGAAAGTATAGTGCATATTTTCAGTATCTGATAGAGAAAAGAGAACGGAATTACCCACTTTCCACACGTGTTGTAAGTTCTGTACGAAACAGGTTTAGACAACGTGCTCGTCTACACAGTACTGTGGATATCACCAAAGGAATTCAATTAAGAAACAGAATAGAGTTATCTTTTTACAAGCAACTCGAAATTAACTCGAATGGCTTTATGATGTACCAAGACATCATTTTCAAACCAATTGGTTCTTCATTTAGTTTTACAGGACGTGTTGCTCTTTTTGATACCGACGATTTTAATTCAGCTATTTATGTATATGAAAATGACCTCCTGTATGAGTTTTATATTCCTGCTTACTCTAATCGTGGCTTTCGTAGTTATATAAACTGCAGGTATAATATCACGTATAATACTATGTTAGAATTTAGAATAGCACGAACAGTATTTGAAAACAGAGAGACCATCGGTAGTGGTAAAAATCAAATTGATGGAAACACTAGGACTGATGTAAAGGTCCAGATGAAAATGAAATTCTAGCTTCGCAGTGCTTATTTGTTTAAAAACTCTTTCTTAATTGTTGCCGCAACCCTATTCCCTGTTCCTTGTAACTTAACGATATTCTTATTGATATCTTTGGCAGCTTTTAGACGCCTGTTAGACATTTTTATGACGTTTTTCTTCTTCATTGTCGAAAAGTCATTGTTCATATTATTCCAATTCTGCAGCTCTCGTTTATAACCAACTAGTTTAGTAATGAAACGATCAAGGTTCTTATCTAAACGGATTAATTCGGCATTTTCTCTTTTAGAAGCTTCTAGATTTTGAATTGCCAAGCGAAGTTCTTTCCACTCCATAATATCTGATTCCGCCTCTTGAAGTAGTTGATTCCCAGAAAGTAACTCGATCTCAAAGAGCTTACTCTTTGCATCAATTTCCTTTTGAGAATTTTGACAAGATGTACCACATGATATTAAGAAGATCAGTAAAATAATTTTCGACATGGTGTTCTTTCGTTACTTATACAAGAGATATTTTTTTCGAATGTCATTGTAGGCTTTTAAACCTGAAGCCCAGCTAGTTCGAATTTGACTTTCAGTATTTCCTGAACGAATTGCATTTTGCAAACTTGCATTTCCAGCCAATTTGTTAAAAAAATTGTTTTCGAGAAAAAACTCTTCCTCGTTCAATTTATAAGCCTGATAATATTCCAACAAATAGCGGATATCTAATTTTGAGTTATTAAATAACACGTCCTCTCGTTCATTCACAAATGAATCTCCATAGCAAGCTTGATTTTCGTGTTTTGGGAACTTTGCCCCTGCCATAGATTTTGGTGTAAATTTATATTCCTTCTTTCCTTTTAATACAGGAGACCCTATTACTTGAAATTGTGTGTTGGTACCGCGACCTACACTCACGTTTGTTCCCTCAAAAAAGCAGAGCGAGGGATATAGTAAAACAGATTTGTAGTTTGGAAGATTTGGCGATGGCTTAATAGGTAATGGATATTTTCTCTCATGACTATAATTACCGCAAGGTATAACGATTAAATCCGCTGAAATTTGATTTGCTAACCACTTTTCTCCGTTTATCATATTTGCATATTCACCAATTGTAAGACCATATACTACAGGTACTGGATGCATACCCACGAATGAACTGTATTCTTTTTCCAAAACTGGTCCATCGACATAATGTGCGTTGGGGTTGGGTCGATCTAGTACAATTACTTGGATATCATTTTCTGCGGCGGCCTCCATCACATAGTGCAGTGTACTTATATAGGTGTAAAAACGCACGCCCACATCTTGTATATCAAAAATAAGAACATCTATTCCTGCTAAATCTTCTTTTCCTGGTTTTTTCTTTTTACCATATAGGGATGTTATTGTGAGTCCAGTTTTCACATCTTTCCCATCTTCAATTTTGGCACCTGCATCTTCCTTACCTCGAATTCCGTGTTCAGGAGCATATAATTTTTGAACATCTACCTTATTTCGAATTAAGAAATCAACAAGATGCTCATTCCTAACAGTACTTGATTGGTTTACCACTAAGCCTATCCTCTTGCCCTCTAAAAGCCTTAGATATTCGTCAGACCTTTCAGCTCCTGGGGTAATAGTTTCTTCCTCTGATATTGTACTAGAGATAAGCGTAGAATCAGTAACGGCATTCCCGCCAGTACAGGATATCAACATGTTAATAAAAAGTAATAATATCATATTACGAATTTTCATAATATAAAGTTACAGGTATTTTGCATAATTTTCCTTAATTGAGCCTAAATCCATAAAATAAGAACGCTATATAATCTGTATTCGATATAAAACAAAGCAGATAAAACTGTGTTTGCTTTAAGGAATCATGAGTAAAAATAAACGATACGCTATAATTGACATAGAAACCACTGGTGGGTTATCTAAGCGTGATCGCATTACCGAAATTGGAATAGTAATCCATGATGGAGATCAAGTCATAGATACATATGAAACTCTCATTAATCCAGAGCGCAGTATACCGTCTAACATAACACGTATTACTGGCATCAATAATGATATGGTCAGGGAAGCGCCCAAATTTTATGAGGTGGCCAAGAAAATAGTTGAAATGACAGAGGATACCATTTTCGTAGCACATAATGTTCGATTCGACTACGGGTTTATTAAGCATGAGTTTGAGAATCTTGGATACACGTTTTCTAAAAAGCAATTATGTACTGTACGTTTAACTAAGAATGTTTTTCCTGGATTAAAATCATACAGCTTAGGCAGTTTAATCAGATACTTTGGGATCGCTGTCAACAGCAGGCATCGCGCTTTAGAAGACGCAAGAGCAACCGCAATTATTTTTGACAAAATGCTTAAACTGCAGACAGGTCAAGATAAAATCAAAGAGTTTATTAGCAAAGGGTTGGATCTTACTAAATTACCAGAGGGGATCACTAAAGAACAGATAAAGGAACTCCCAGAATCTGTGGGAGTGTACTACATGCATGACGATACGGGGAGAGTTGTTTATGTAGGTAAAAGTATAGATATTCAAAAACGTATCATTCAGCACTTCGGAAAAACGAGCAAGAAAAACGAACGTATGCTACAGCGTGTGCGCTCATTAAGTTTTGAGCAAACCGGAAATGAATTAATAGCTCTTTTGTTAGAATCAGATGAAATAAAGAAGCATAATCCAGAAATTAATAAAGCACAGAGAAGAAAATCATACCCATTTTTCATTTATCAATATTTAGATTTAAGAGGTTATCTAAATTTCTCGTATTCTAAGTCTTCTAAGAAGAACAAAGACGGAAAAGATATACTAACCTACGTTACTAGCAAAAAAGCCGCTGTAAGCTATATGCATCGGATAGTCAAAGAATTGCAGTTATGTGATAAGTATTGTGAATTAGGTCCGAAGGATGAGCATCCTTGCTTTCAAAACAATCTGGGGAATTGCCTAGGTGCATGTGTATATGAGGAAGATGTAGAATCGTATAACGCACGTGCAAAAATCGCGAGCTCATATCTTAATACATTTTTTGAAGAAAACCTTTTCCTAATTCTTTCTGGCCGGAGCATTTCGGAAAGGGCAATAATCTTAATTGAAGAAGGAGTTTATCAAGGATATGGTTATCTAGAACAAGATCATGTACAATTTGGCATTGAAGAGTTAAAAGAGTCTATAAATTACACTAAAAGTGACACAAAAGAGGCGAGTTATATCATTCGAAACTATCTATATAATAACGAATGCCAAACAATCACATTTTAATTGCATAGCACTCTAAAGTGGACGACATTTAAAAAGCCTACTTTTATGCACTACAGACACCTTGTAGACACTCAGTAGTAATGACTAATGTATTTGTAGAGCATGGGGTTTGCAGAGCTACTATTACGCGCTTATCTTTGAAGTATTGTTTCTCAATTTTAAGGGTGTTTTAAAAGCTAAGCTGATATTAATTTATCAGCTTACTTTTTTTTGTACAGTAGTTTCTTTCAACAAGCAATCTATCGACCACTTATCCGCAAGTTTGATCACTTACAATTTTCCATTTCCCTTCAAATTTTTTCCATCTAAGCGTAAATAAACCTGAGGGTGTATCTTTCTCTCTAAATAAAGTATAACGACCTATCATTATCGCATTCTCGTCACTAATAACATCAAGCTGAATTATTTCAAAATCCAGTTTACCCATTGCTGCAGGATCTGGATACGATTTTTTATAATTATCTAATGTTTGTTGCCATCCTTTAGTAATCCCCCTAGAGCCAATGAACGTCAGCTCTTCAGACTTCCAATATCCATCCATAAACGCATCAATTTCAAAAGCATTCCAGGCTTCTTGCTGATTCATCAAAACCGATGTGATACGCTCTTTTTCTACTTCAAAATTTTTACTATTAGCTTGATCAATATTTGCTTCCTTACATGCGTTAACACTCATAAAAATAAGGCAAATAAGCACTACGTAGTTCATTTTTAATTTTTTCATAATTCGTTTTATCAATTTACTTCGCAAAGAGCTGAGTGACATCCTTGAATGCTTTAAATTCTAAAGCATTACCACTAGGATCTAAGAAAAACATCGTTGCTTGCTCTCCGGCCTCTCCTTTAAACCGGATGTAAGGTTCTATTATAAATTTGATCTTATGCGTGCGTAGTCGTTCGGACAATTCTTCCCATGCATCCCAGGCCAAAACGACTCCATAATGCGGAATAGGAACTGCATGCCCATCCACAGGGTTGTGCGCTCTTTCTTCCTCTACACCTGAGGTTTTGTGTATAACCAATTGATGTCCATACAAATTGAAATCCACCCATTGATCACTACTTCTTCCCTCAGGACATTGAAGTACTGTACTATAAAAAACTCTGGCTGCTTGTAGGTCGGTTACAGGGATAGCTATATGAAAAGGAGAAATTTGATTTGACATAGGGAATAACTTTCAACCCAAGATAGAAAATATCATCAAGCTACCTAGGTTGATTCTTCTACAGCTTTTAAATACCCAAGTAATTCTAGTTTAGCTTTTTTAAATAGGAAAAGTAGCCCTATCATATTAGGGAACACCAATGCTAAAATCATTGCATCTGAAAACTTAATAACAGCTTCCATTGTCACAGCAGCGCCTAACACTGTAAAACATAGGTAAGTTAATTTAAAACTGAGATCAGCTACTCTACCTCTTCCAAAAAGAAACTTCCAGCTTTGCAATCCATAGTATGACCACGACAGAATCGTAGAGAAAGCAAAGAGTACAACAGCAATTGAAAGCAGATATGAAAACCCTGGAATACTGGCATCAAATGCCATTGACGTTAAATTCACTCCTCCAACTCTTGTATTTGTAGCATTCATCAACACTTGATCATTGACAACATCGCCGTAAGCGAAAGCACCATTCATATTAAATATCACGATTACTAGTGCTGTCATGGTGCAAATAACGACTGTATCAATAAACGGCTCTAATAACGCTACAAGACCTTCAGATGCGGGGAAATTTGTCCGCACAGCGGAATGGGCGATTGCGGCTGACCCTGCCCCTGCTTCATTTGAAAACGCAGCACGTCTAAACCCTTGTATCATCACGCCTATTACCCCACCCGTAATACCTGCTTTAGGATTAAACGCTTGATTAATTATTTGACCAATCGCATCATCTATAAACGTATAATGCATTGCCAAAACCACAGCAGCTGCCATTACATACATTAGTGCCATCAGTGGAACGATCTTCTCCGTTACTTTAGCAATGCGTTTGATTCCCCCTATGATAACGATTCCCACCAATACAGCAAACAACAAACCAATGAGAGTCCCCGAATTCTGATTCTCAATGTTTAGACGCGCTGTTATTTGAGCTGCTGCCTGATTGGACTGAAATGCATTTCCACCTCCAAAAGATGCACCAATGCAAAGCAATGCAAACAGAATACTCAGCACCTTACCAAGCCACTTTTTCCCAGTTTCTTCAAGACCTCTGCTTAGATAATACATGGGACCACCGTGCACAGCACCCGAATCGGTAATATCCCGATACCGAACTCCTAAAGTGCATTCCACAAATTTCGTAGACATGCCTAGTATTCCTGCCAGAATCATCCAGAACGTTGCTCCAGGACCTCCTATTGATATAGCTACTGCAACCATAGCAATATTTCCTAAGCCGACAGTTCCTGATACCGCAGTAGCCAGTGCTTGAAAGTGATTTACTTCACCAAGTTGGGATTCATCCTTTACTGTATCAGGATTATCTTCCTGAACAACATGCCTATCTAAATGGTCGTATTTTCCTCTCACCACTTGAATGGCAAGCGGAAATTTATGGATATTAATAAAGCCAAAATACACGGTAAAAAAACTGGCACCATCCTCTCACCACTTGAATGGCAAGCGGAAACTTACGGATATTAATAAAGCCAAAATACACGGTAAAAAAACTGGCACCAAAAAGTAAAAGAATCAAAACGATGGGTATATCAAGAACGCCTAAAGATACACTCGTGAATATTAAATTCTCCCACCAAACCGCTACAGGCATAAACGCAGTATTTAAGCGCTCGTCTAAGCCCACTTGAGAGTAACCAAGAATAGGTATTAGTACTAGAATGGTGCTGAAAACTGAGATTTTGAAATTATTGGAGGCCATATATTGCTATATTTTACATTGCTCAATATATTTTATAGAGAATGCTAAAGCCTTGAATGTCAGAACTAAATAGAATTTGTCAGTAAGTCAACTACTGACAAGTGAGGTTTTTTAGACCGTTGTAGAAATTTCAATGTTTTTGGGATCGAGAGTAAGTCTGATTTTACGCTCTCTATCGGAGGATCGTTCTAAAAGTATATTCTTTAGTGGCAGCTCATGTTGTTCTTTGGTCCAAGCGCCCTTTCCTATTTGGCCATCTAGAATAGCTTGGAGTAACCGTTTAATTTCGTTGTAATCATTAATGTCATAATCTCTGGAGGAAATTAAAGCATTCTTTGGCTTTATCTCTAACCATCCGTCTTTAGAGTCTATTCTTCGTTTTGCAAATTTCATGATCAGTTCGTGCTGGGACTTTGATAATACTATATCTTTTTGTTCTTCAAACACACCGCCTAAGTTTATCAAGAAGTCAAATTTCCCTTTAGCATTTTTACGCTTAAATATATGCATACGCAATGACTTTGCATTCCCTTCTATTGTTTCTGCCATATCTTTGACCCAACTCAAAGCTAGAGCGAAAAACAACATGATGAGGTTGCTTTTGAAGATTGCAGAAAACAGGAGTTGCATACCATTGTTTGTTAATTTGTACAATTGAGCCGCAAAAATTATTGCAACACAAAATATACTCAGATATGCGAGGAGTGACAATCTGCGTTTATGGAATGACTCCCAAAGCACCCATGCTAACAGCGATAATGTCAATATAGAATAATAGACATCCAATTCACTAATGAGCGCGTTTTCGGTTTGCCCCCACAATTTAGTTAAGGTGGGCAACAAGGAAAATAGAAACGGGAGTCCCACTATTATCTTCCAATAATTTGATTTTATAATCGATTCTAGAAAACTAGGAAGATACTTGAAGTAAGGCAGTGCTAGCAGGATAAATAGGCTATTCAAAAGAGACAACACACTACGACTGCCTTGAATATAAAAATCACCATGACTAGTGCCAAGTAAATTATGCGCATATAATATTTCCATTCCACCTGACACACTCCAACATAAAATAGACATTGCCAAGAACACTTGACCGAAGTCATTCTGTTTTTTACCGAGATGGTACCAAATTGCAATCAGTGCTAGAAATGCGAATAAACAGACTGTTAGCTGCCACCAACCGTAGAATAATGTGATTTCACTTAAGTTCTCCATCGCATATTAAAGATAATAAACCATAAGGATTGATATGAGAACATTTACCTTAATACAAACTAATTGTAATCAGTTATCATGGTTTTTGACACTCTAGAAAACGGATTTATTTTTTGACCAAGAATATCATAGGGATTATCCATCTTCTTTTGCCTCGGGCTTCTGATGCGCCTCAACGCTTCCTTATACTGCTGGCCTCTCAGGTACTTTAGCTTCATTGTAATATGGTTATTGTTCTGACGCTCCCAATCATGTGGCGCCTCAATATCCTCAAACTTCCTTATATGTAGCCAAGGCTTATTGTCCATTTGCAAAATCGCATTGGGTGCACCACATAAACCTGAAAAAGTATCAGACAAACACGCCGTAAATCTTTGTTGACTATTGTGTAAACAATACCTGTAAGTTGTATCCTCCGCTTCTACCCTTATCGTGCAATAACTTATCAAATCTGAATCATTGGATAGCGAAATTAAACACGTACCATCTAGAGCCAGCAGTTTATTATCAAAATGTCCGGTGATTATATTTTTCGCATTGAAGTCAAATAACTTTGTTCTTCGCTTTAAAGGGGCATGGGTAAAAAGTATGTCAATATTTTGCTCTTTGTGTTTTTCAACAAGTTCCTTTAAAACAAACTTTCGGTTTGTTTGTAAGAATGAAAGACCAAGTATATTTAGACCGCCTATTTTTACAATTTCGCCGCTACATTCTTGCACATATTTCAAATCCGCGATTAGTGGTACTACCTGTTCGTAAAACTCATCCACATCATTATCGCCTTGTACCATCAGCGAGGGTATTTCCATATATTCTAGGTATAAACAAAAGTACATGAAAGCGTTTTGGAAACCATGCCCACAGCTACCATCGCCAGTCAAATCGCCCGCTAGCAAGACAACATCAGGTTTCTCTTTTTCCACGATGTCACAGTAATAACGTAAGTTCTTAAAGCGCGTTCTTTCTAACACGACACCAGTTTCCTTAAAAACAAAAAAGTCTTGTTCCGTAATTTGCTTAGCCGCAGCATTCCAATAAAAGTCTGATAGCACAAGTATCTTCATTAGAATAATTCCTTATAAATTTCAAGTAATTTCACCTCCTCCTTTTTCCACAGAAATTCTTCTTTTGACAATATACACTCTTCCATCAATTGCTTATACTTAAAGGGATCAGACAGTTTACGCAAGGCATGAATTATTGTTGTTGACTCCAAGTCATCAATGAGTATTGCCGTTTCAAATCTTTTATTCAAAAGTTTATATTCTGGAAATGCCATACATATTTGCGGAATGGAAGCATGTATATAGTCAAAGTATTTATTAGCCAATGAGTAGTAATAATTCAATGAGCTAGAGTCTAATAAATTTATACCGCACCAAGAGTTAACAAGGAGACCATTTATTTTCTCAGGACTCACGTAGCCGAGAAAGCGCACCCTGTTTTGTAGTTTTAGATCTTTTACCTTTTCCTTAAGATGTGGTGTGATATCGCCATCACCAATAAGCTGCAAATGGTACTCTTCCTCAAGACCTGCCATAGCTTCAAGAATCTGATGCAAACCCCTACCCATATTTAATACACCTACGTAGGAAATAATTTTTGTTGATTGATTTACGGTAGTTTGTATTTCAGGTGTTGCTACTGGGACGTTTCTAATTACATCGAACTTTCTCTTATACAGTTTGCCGAGTAATTCTGATAATGATTCATTTACAGTATAGGCTTTATTCGCCCCAGGAATATACTTACGTCCTAACCTTGCCCAATAATTTTTAATAAAATTCCTACCTTTTAATTCGGGTACTTCGGTAAAATATTCATGTGCATCAAACACCAAGCGTCTCCCTGTTTTCATTGCCCAACTTGCTGCCATTAATGCATCTAAATCCACTGCACTTATGATTGCTGCATCTGATTTTAATGCTAAACGGTAGGCTTTCATGTTAAACTGTGCGTAAAACATAAAGCCAGATTTAGCACTAGGGCTTAAAGAAGTAAAATGAAGCCCTTCCATCTTGACTGGGAAGTCTTTAGTACGTGCAATCCAACTGACTTTATAATTTGCTTTTATAAGGGTTTGGATAATACGCTGCATACGTCTGTCGTATTCCGCGTAACTGGTTGAAATAAAGAGGATATGATTCTGATCGTATGTCAAGATATGCGCACTTGCTTATTTTTAGAAATATGAATTTTATTTGAATCTTCCCATTCCTTTAAAAATTCTAATATCTCTGCTTTATTCTCCTCTCCCAATTCTTTGATAAGAGTAAATATGCTTAATTCCTGAGTAGTAATCAATTTCCACAAGGTAGATTCTAGACTTTTCACCCCTTTACTCCTTTTGCATACATCACAAATTCCACAAGACTCGTAATCGAGTTCATCAAAATATTCTAAGATCTGTTTTTGCCTACAAACCTCTGTATTCTGAACAAAAGAAATCATTCGCTCTTGCTTCCTTTCTGTTTCTTCTTTTTTCTGGTTATAGCGTTTCCTATCTATATGAAAAATGTCTTGACGAACGCGTGGTCGTAAAATAGTAATCTGCGGTCCTTCCTTATATTCTCTGTATTGAATTAAGTTTTGTGCATTTAAACTGCGCAGAGTAGCGTGTGCTACCTTAAGATCTAAGCCTAATTTATTTGCAATAAACTTTTCTTCAATACGTGCATTTGAGAAAAACAGACCTTCATATGAACGCAAAAGCGTTGACAAGACCTCGGATTCTGTTGAATTATCTTCCAATTTGTAAGCAAGCGCTTTTCTCTCTAGAAAAATTCTAACCGTAGAAATCTTAGTCAAATTCTCTGAAAAACGTATCCATCCATCATCTTCTAAAACCTTTAGAGCATAGTATGCTTGATTAATTGAAGTACCCGATTCTTTACAAAACGAATGAAATGCAAAAGGTCGTATGAGGCCCTCGCCTTCTTCATAGGCAATCTTTAAATATAGCATCAGTTTTTTGTAAAATGTCTTTACAAGCTCGGGATCTGGAAACTTCTTACTCGTGCGCTTTTTCATTGCGAGAATATCGGATGTATTATAAAGTAGTACCGCTCTACTTAGCAAACCATCTCTACCTGCTCGTCCTATTTCTTGATAATAATTTTCCAATGAATCGGGCAGGTCGAAATGAACGACTAGTCGTACGTTGGATTTATCAATACCCATTCCAAATGCATTTGTCGATACCATACATTTAAATTTACCTGCAAACCACCCTTCTTGTCTTTTCTTACGTTCTTTACTGGTCAGTCCTGCATGATAAAATTTAGCTGCTATCGCATTTTGGTTTAGCAGATAAGCCGTTTCCTCCACTTGTTTTCTCGTTCTACAATAGACAATGGTGCTATCTGATTGATGTTGACTTATCAGATCAACTAATTCTTTCTTTTTATTGTCAATGTCATAGACAAGAATGTCAATATTCTCGCGTGCAAAGCTTTTCTGATAAGTCCTCGCACCTGTAATTCGAAGTGTACTTAGTATATCTGCCTTAACTTTTTTAGTAGCTGTAGCTGTTAGAGCCAGAATAGGCACGTTAGGGTATTCATCTTTTAGCAAATTTAATTGCAGATATGCTGGTCTAAAATCATGGCCCCACATGGAAATGCAATGCGCCTCATCAATAGCAAATAGGGCAATTTTTGCATCTCTTAATAATCGCATAAATAATTCAGATTCAAAACGCTCTGGTGAAACGAAAATGAACTTAGTCGTTCCATATTTTATATTATTAAATACTTGGACTATTTCATTTTCTGTCTTTTCAGAGTTTACCGTATCACCAATCATTCCTGCTTTTCTGACCGAATTTAGTTGGTCCTTCATTAATGATAATAAAGGAGAAACGACTACAGTCAAACCTTCTAACGAGATACCTGCTATTTGATATAATAGGGATTTTCCACTTCCCGTTGGAAAGAGTGCAAGGACATCTTCACCCCGAATAATGTCTTGAATAACTTCTTTCTGAAGAGGTCTAAAACTGGTGTAAGCGAAATGTTTATATAGAAGTTCTTCGAGTTTGTCCAATGCAGCTTTAAATTAGAAACTAGGGCAGCCCATACCTCCACTTCCTCTGCTGAACAGTCCTCCGTTAAGTCTGTAGACTAAATTTATCATACCGCTAAAGTAATAATCATTACTGGTATCATCACCTCTTACCTGACCGCTTTTATCTACAGAAATATCATTTTGAGGTAAACCCAGAGCCTCATCAATCTGATTAGATACATACAACGATATAACTCCAATGTCTCCTTTACTAAGTAAATCGTCTCGTTGTGGGTAATCTTTACTCACATCATCAATATAGTCTGTAAACGTAAATCTTGAAATGATTTCGAAGGATACAGTTAGGTTTTCTGTCAGTGCATAGCGCACACCTCCACCTACAGGAATAGATAGTTCGGTTAAACTGTAAGGAGCATCATAACCCACAATACCCTGACCTTCTGTACCTAAAGGCTGAAGTCGTACAGTTTTACTTGTTCCGTCAGGGTCTAAATATGTTGTCTTTGGATCAAAATTAAATAGTGCAACACCAAGACTTATATAAGGGGTGAACCGCGTTTTTGCGTTCTTGGATACAATATCCCACAAATTGTATTCAAAAGATAAACTATATTCCGATAGTGAACTTTCAAAGTTCAAGTTTCTTTCTATCTGCCATGGTCTACCAGATCTAGCGTCATCGCCTTGCAATCCACCAAAGAGCGCGTTCAACCTAAGATTCATGTTTGAATTAATAAAATAAGTGAAGTTTAGCTGTAGGGCTCTTTGAGTCAAGCCTACTTTATCAAAAACCTCTGGAGCATCCATATCTCCCGCGTAAGTGGTTCCACCTATGCCCACTCCTATTTGTGAATTTTGAGCATTTAGGTTAAATCCGGTAAAAAGCAAAAATAAAAAGATCTGTATTTTCATTCTTTTTGTCATTATAACGCAAATATTATTAAAAAATATATGTTTGGGGGTCATCTCATACTCAGGACGGAGGGAATAATGCTAAGATATTCTTAATTCTCGTACCTTTAACAACTTTCCTCGTCTTATAGACGTAAGTATTTAAATAAAGTATCTCATGCAAATAAAATTCACGCTACTCCTATCCTTATTTCTAACAATCTCAATTACATCCCAAGCCCAATTTGGCCCTCCAGAAAATTGGTTCCATATGGACAAAACGGTAGATGGCTATCAAGGAGTATCTTCGGACAAAGCGTATAATGATCTGTTGAAAGATAAACCGTCAGTACCTGTAATTGTCGCAATTCTTGACTCAGGGATAGATGTAGAGCATCAGGATTTAGAAGATAACATTTGGGTAAATACAGATGAAATACCAGGCAACGGGATCGATGACGATAACAACGGATACATTGATGATATCCATGGTTGGAATTTCATTGGCGGAGCAAACGGTGATGTACACCATGAAACGTATGAAGTGACACGTTTATATGGGAAACTGAAACCAAAATATGGCAATATTGAGAACCCAATGTCTTTATCTAAAAAGGATAAAATGGAATACTCTAAATTCCTAAAATATAAAGAAGAGGTAGAAGGAAAAAGAGAGTCTGCTCAAACTGCATTAGATCAGGTTATGCAAGCTAAAGATGCATATAATATGTCTATTATAGCATTAGCGACACATCTTGACACGAATACTTTAACAAAAGAAACCGTGACTACCGTCAACTCAGATGATCAAATGGTTTTACTTGGTAAAAATATCCTTTTGGATATCTACCAAAGCACAGATGAAGATTTTCATGTAGACTCTTTGCTTGCGGTAATAAACCAGGATTTGGATAATGAAATTAATGAACAGTCAACGAAATTAAATTATGCTTACAATCCAGATTATGATAGCAGAAAAGAAATAGTGGGTGACAACTATGCAAACAGTAAAGAAATGCATTATGGAAACAATAATTACGAAGGGCCTGACGCATTACACGGAACGCATGTCGGTGGTATTGTAGGTGCATTAAGGAATAATGGATTAGGTGGTAATGGGATTGCTAAAAACGTACAAATTATGACTGTCCGATGCGTACCGGACGGAGATGAACGTGATAAAGATGTTGCGAATGCTATTCGTTATGCTGTAGACAACGGAGCTTCTATTATAAACATGAGTTTTGGAAAAGGACATTCTTGGGATAAAGATATTGTAGATGAAGCTGTAAAATATGCTGCTAAAAACGATGTACTTCTTGTGCATGCAGCAGGAAATGGTAGTCAGGATAATGATAGTTCCCAGAACTACCCGAACGATACGTATGACAAACCAAGTGGATGGTGGTTTTGGAAAAAGAAGAACTGCGACACATGGATCGAAGTAGGCGCTTTATCTTATATGCCAGGGGAAAACATGGTCGCTCCGTTTTCAAATTATGGACAAAAGGACGTAGACGTTTTTTCTCCAGGTATGCAGATATACGCACCGCTACCAGACAACAATTATGCGCGACTACAAGGTACTTCTATGGCATCCCCAATCGTAGCAGGAATGGCTGCAGTATTAAGATCCTACTTCCCTTCTTTGAAAGCAAAGCAAGTAAAAGAAATATTAGAATCTACGACAGTAAAACTTGATCAAATGGTAACTAAGCCAGGGACTACTGATGAGTTAGTTCCATTCTCTAGCTTATCAAAATCAGGTGGAGTTGTGAACCTCTACAAGGCAATTCAAAAGGCTAATGAAACGAAGGGTAAGAAAAAGATTAAGAAGAAAAAGAAAACTTCGGCATAATTCTGCCAAGTACGATAGGCACTTAAGAAATGTAAACCGCTTGGACAAGATCTGATTCCAGTTCTTTGTTTAAGAGGTTTTTTAATTTGTCCCTACTGGAATGTAATTCTTGTTTTAGGGCAGCGCTATCTACTTTCAGGTAAACTTTACCGTAAGAAAACACAATACTTTTCGTGTAAGACTTAACTGAATCTGGCATATTCTCCTTCCATATACGCGCTACCTCCTCATTAATGAGTCCGTTTCTAATCTTTTTATTAGAAGCAATATAGCCTTGTAAGACTGTTGTTATTTTTTCGTCCTTATTCTTGCGTTTCAACGGTGCCGTTTTCTATTACAACTTTAAAAAAATCTAAATCGTTCTTATCCATGATTTCCGGTAATCGTATGGTATCTGCATCTGATATAAAGATCTGCCCATAGTCGCCCGTATTTAATAAGTTTAACAAAGCAGCTGTGCGCGAACTATCAATTTTATCAAAGATGTCATCTAGGATCAGAAATGGTAAATGTGACGAATTATTACTTAATATTCTAAATAGGGATAATTTAAATGCAATCACAAACGACTTAAGCTGCCCCTGCGATGCAAAGGTGTTGATTTGCTTTTCATTTATTCTAAAGACATAATCATCTTTGTGAATACCTATTGTCGTCCTTTTTCTATGGAAATCAGATTCTATTACTTTAAAAAGCTGTGTTGAAAGTTTGCCTTGTTCCAAATCTGACATATAAGTTAAATCCGCTTCCTCCTGTTTCTTAGAAATAATCTTGTAGCTCTTTAAAAACTCCACTCGAATGCTCTTAGCAAACTCAGACCTAATCTTAAAGATCGTTTCAGCAGGTCCATCCATTTGTTGGTCCAATACTTTTATAAGATCAATGTTCAGGTTTGAGATAGATGTCGCGTCTTTTAATAATTGGTTTCTTCTTTTTAAGAGGCCATTATAAAGAATAAGTGCATTGATATATTGTCTATCAAATTGGGCGATTACTCGATCACACGCTTTGCGTCTCTCTTGGCTAGTTGACAACAAGGTGTAAACTTCTTTAGGTGCTATTGCAATAGCAGGAAAGTATCCTAGTAATTCTGAGAGTTTGGAAATTGCTTTTCCATTAATCTTTGATTCCTTTTTCTTACTAGGTATAATCGCATGTTCAATTTTATACTGATCATCGCCTTTTACCATTCTAGCCTCCAAGCGAAAAAAAGATGCATTGAACTTAATAACATTAGAATCTTTAGAAGAAAAATAGCTTTTACCGAGAGCTGCATAATAGATAGAATCCAGTAAATTGGTTTTACCAGATCCATTCTTACCTAAAAACAGATTAATTTTCTTAAAACCTTGGATTGTACAAGAAGGATAATTCCTATAATTTGTCAGTATAATACTCTTTAGAATCAAACTTTGGTGCGATATTTACCGTTTATTCAATAGATTTTGAATAGACCAGTATCGTTGATATGTAGGTCAATTCGTATCTTAACACCTTCAAAAGTACACAGATATGGCAGAGATAGTTACAAAGTCAAAGAAAATCAGTTCAAATGGAAATGCTAAGCCAATAGATAAGGCAACCTATTTGGATTGGTATGAAGTAATGTTACGCATTCGCAGGTTCGAAGAAAAGACGCTTCTTGCATACTCCAAGCAATTGATCAGAGGATTTTTGCATGTATATATAGGTCAAGAAGCAATTGCAGCTGGGTTAAAGTCTGCCTTAACACCGGAGGACAAAATTGTAACGGCTTATAGACAACATGGTATCGGTTTAATGAAAGGATTGACATCTAATTCTTGTATGGCTGAACTGTTCGGTAAAGCAACAGGATGTGTAAAAGGAAAAGGAGGATCTATGCACTTCTTCTCTAAAGAGTTAAATTACTTTGGAGGGAATGGTATTGTTGGTGCTCAGATTCCTATAGGAGCAGGGATTGCACTAGCAGAACAATATAGAGGAACAAAAAATATATGCGTAACCATGTTTGGTGATGGAGCTGCCCGCCAAGGCGCTTTATATGAGTCATTTAATATGGCAATGACATGGAAACTTCCTGTGCTATTTATTTGTGAGAATAATAAATATGCCATGGGTACTTCAGTAGAACGTACGAGTAACGTGCAAGAAATTTACAAAGTGGGTTCTGCATTTGAAATGCCAAGTGAACCCGTTGACGGTATGAGCCCAGAGGCCGTGCATGAAGCAATTTCTAGGGCAGCGGAACATATACGTTCAGGTAAAGGACCTTACTTCTTAGAAATAAATACATATCGCTACAGAGGTCATTCCGTATCAGATCCTGCAAAGTATAGAACAAAGATTGAGCTCAACGACTACAAGGGTAAAGATCCAATAGAAACAACACGTGCTACTATTTTAGCAAAGAAAATGGCAACAAAGGAAGAAATTGAAGCAATTGATAAAAAGATTGAGGATGAAATGACAGCAGCCTATAAGTTTGCAGAAGAGTCTGATTATCCGATGAGTTCCGAGCTGTACGAAGACAATTACGTACAGAAGGATTATCCGTACATCATGGACTAAATAACATTGTGGCTAAATTAAAGAGCTACTCTCAATCATGAGAATTATGAAGTGGCTATTTGTTTACTGATTTCAGCGTATTTCTAGTCTCAAATAAGCTACTTTCTCATTAAAATCTTTAATTTTGCACAAATTTTCTAAGAACTAGTACAAATGGCAAGACGACGTAAAGAAAAAGACCAAGACGAGACATTAGTTGATATCGAAGAGGTAAGAGGATCCATGTTGGATTATTTTGAAAACAACAAAATGCTTGTCCTTGGAGGTATAGCAGCGCTCATACTATTAGTAGGTGGTTATATGTTTTATAAGTTTGGAGTAATACAGCCGCGTGCTGAAGAAGCACAAACAAGCTTATTTAGAGCAGAAACACAGTTTGCTAGAGATTCATTCGCACTTGCATTAGAAAGTCCAGGTGGTGATGCCGAAGGTTTACTTGATATCATAGAAAATTATGGCGGTACTAAGCAGGCAAATCTCGCAAAGTACTATGCTGGAGTTTCTTATTTGAATCTTGGACGATACGATGAGGCAATAGAGTATTTAAGTAGCTTCGACCCTTCTGGTTCAGAAATTCTCAACGCTATGAAAAATGGTGCAATGGGAGACGCGTATTCTGAATTAGGTGACATGGGAAAAGCGGCATCTGCATACAGTTCTGCGAGCAAAGGCGGAGACGAATTTTCTGCACCTTATTACTTAAACAAACTCGGTCTTCTTAAAAAGAGAGAAGGCGATACCGAAGCAGCATTATCTGCCTTCAAACAGATTGATTCCAAGTACCCTAACAGTACAGAAGCAAGAAGCGCAACACGATATATTACTCTCTTAGAAAACATGTAACATTTATGTCCAGTGCCGATAAGAACCTCTC
>Ga0209828_1000998_pt1 | contig 26540 bp, 18 predicted proteins | sample MaitaG_FD_187429 | JGI IMG/M metagenome (GOLD analysis project Ga0209828, IMG submission 187429) | Marine algal microbial communities from Maine, USA - Maine_Asex2 metaG (SPAdes) (version 2) | ecosystem: Host-associated > Algae > Red algae > Unclassified | place: Maine, USA | collected 2015-01-05
CAAGATCACACTGCTGGAAGATACTGACGGGGATGGCATCGCAGATAAGGCTACCGACGCGATCACTGGTCTAAATATTGTGACCGGTGTGACATGGGGCCGGGGCAAAATTTGGGTACTCAATCCGCCTTACTTATTGGCCTATCCAGATCCCGATGCCGATGGCTTTCCGGATGGCGATCCGATTGTGCACCTGCGTGGATTTGGTCTGGAAGATACCCATGCAGTGGCGAGCAGTCTGCGCTGGGGCCCCGATGGCTGGCTCTATGGATGTCAGGGCAGCACTACCACGGCTCAGATTATCTCCTCGGTGAGTAAGGTCGCTTTTCAAGGGCAGGGTATTTGGCGATACCATCCTGAAACCGAAATTTTTGAGCTTTTTGCCGAGGGCGGTGGCAATACTTTTCATGTCGAAATCGATGACAAGGGGCGCATCTATTCCGGCCATAATGGGGTAGAAAGAGGACCATATTACAAGCAGGGAGCCTATTATCCTAAAAACTGGGGTAAACACGGCCCACTGACCAACAAGTATGCATTTGGGTTTTTACCTCACATGGCTTTTGAAGGCGAAAAGCTTCGCTTTACCCATGCCTTTTTGCGGTATGGTGGAGCAGCGCTGCCAGCTCAATACGACGACGCACTGATCGCGATAAATCCATTGCATAGTTTTCTTCAGCTGAGTCATTTCCAAGAAGAGGGTTCGACCTTTAAAACCATTGATCAGTCCAGGATCTTGACAACCGATGATGGTTGGTTTAGGCCAGTTGACATCAAGGCCGGCCCAGACGGGGCGGTGTACCTCGCTGATTGGTATGATGGACGGCTTTCTCATATCAGCCCGGTTGATGATTGGCATAAGACCAGTGGCCGGATCTATGCTCTACGTGCAAGTAATTCAAAACCGTGGGACGAGAGTGACTTTGGCGCCATGACGATTGATCAACTCATCGCAGAGTTGGCTCAGCCCAATCGATGGCGGCGGCAGCAGGCGCTGCGACAATTTGGTGATCGCAAGGATGCGGATGCGATTCCCAGGCTGCAAGCGATTTTAGGAAATGAGGCTGGGCAGTTGGCATTGGAAGCGCTTTGGGCCCTGCACCTTTCAGGTGGTTTTAGCGAAGAGGTTGCCATGGCAGCACTCCGTCATCAAGATCCTTTTGTGCGAATGTGGGCAGTGCGACTCTTGGGTGATCAACGGCAGATTTCCGATGCTGTACAAGCACAATTTCTTGATTTGGCAAGAATCGAACTTCACCCGGAGGTGCGCAGCCAGCTGGCTGCTTCAGCCAAGCGCCTCGAGGCTACTCATGCCTTAGAGCTGCTTGAGCAGATGATGGCTTATGAGCAGGATCAGGATGACCCGGAAAATCCGATGCTTATCTGGTGGGCTCTGGAAGAAAAGGCAGAATCTGCACGAGTCGGGGTCTTGGATTTGTTTCGAAAAGCACCTTTATGGTCTTCGAGGTTGGTGCAGGAGACGATACTCGAACGCTTGATGCAGCGATATGTGATGGAGGGAGGTCAGGATAACTTAACCAGTGCGGCCAGGCTGTTGTCGCTCGCACCTACACCTGCCTTGGCGAGGCCACTGCTCGATGGCTTGGATGAGGGGCTGCGCGGCAAAGCAATGACTGAACTTTCTACGGATCTGCTGCAGCAGGTGCAGAATCTGAAAGCCCAACTTGGCATCAATACACTCGATCTTGCTCTGCGCAATCTGCAGCCGGATGCGGTGGCTGAGGCCCTGGACGTCATCGCAGATGATTTGGGCGATCGGGGAGAGAGACTACAATACATCCGCATTTTTGGTGAGGTCGAGCTGGATGAGGCAGTTCCGGTACTTTTAAGCATCGTGGAATCTGGTGAATCATCGGAGGCTTTAAAGCAGGCAGCACTGTCGTCACTTCGGCTCTATGACAGTCCAGAGATCGGGGAGAAAATCAATGCCTGGTATCCTGATCGACTTAGAGCAGATCCCGATGTAAAATATGCAGCTCTCGAGCTTCTGCTGAGCCGATCAGTCTGGACCAGGCATTTGTTGGAATCAATCGTGCTGTCGAAACGGATCTCGCCAGAAGACATTCCCCTACAGCTCATTCGCCAAATACCTCTTTTGGGAGATGATGATTTATCAGAAAGGGCACATAAAATTTGGCCTAATCTTAGCGATGTTTCTGCCCGCGAAAAAGAAAATACAATTCGGGAATTGCGCAGTAAAATTGAGTTAAGGGCAGGTGAGCTGGAGGCTGGTCGGCCTCTCTTTGCTGCCATCTGTGGCAGCTGCCATCGTCTCTTTGATGAGGGTGCTGATATCGGTCCCGAGCTGACTGGGTACGACCGAAGCGATTTAGATTATTTGTTGCTGCATACCGTCGATCCCAATCTCGAAATTAGGGAGGGCTATATCAACTTTCTGGTCGAAATGAAAGATGGCCAAAATCTCTTTGGGACGCTGTCTGACCAGAGTGGTGGTAATATGACCTTGCGAGCATTTAATGGTCAGGAAGTAATTTTAGCGGAAGATCAAATTAAGAAAATGAAGGCCCAGCAACGATCGATTATGCCGGAGCGTATTTTGGATGGTCTGACGGAAAAACAATTGCAGGATTTATTTGCGTATCTGATGCGTGATTCTAGTTCATCTTAGGAATCAACCCAGCCCTCAAATTCGCTCAAATTATATCTGGTGACGATAAATTCTAAATCTCGTTCATTTGTGATGAGATCAATCTTCATCCTTGAATTGAAAAAGGGATGTATCATTCGGATGGCATTATATTGACAATCTGACTGCGATTATTTGAAAGAATGTTTTTTCATCGAGCGTTTGGAAAAGCGCATCGATGGTGCTATTGTAAAGATGTTTCTTTGCCGTCAAACGTATGCAAGAAAGTAAGGCTGTCTGAAGAATTTGCAAAAGCAATGTCTTTCGCAATAAAAAATAAGAAGTGATTGCCTTTTTGACCAAACAGTTATTTTTTTTGGGTTGCTCAGCCAGATTGGATGGATTTAGATTGAGCCGATTTTTGCTCGGAAAAAAATAAACTTTGTTGATCAAATTTGTCAAGTGCCTTGCTGAGATCATTTCGATGTGCACTACCGCATGCTTGTTCTTAATTTTTCAATGAGTAGGTCTTTCTTCCTCCTGGATATCGGTATTTGCTCACCATCTTTCAGCGTGATCATCGCAGCCTTGTTCTTGACAAAAGGTATGATCAGATCCAGCCTTACCAGGTAGGATTGGTGCACTCGGACAAACTCTTCATCGGGCAGCAGTTCTGCATATTTCCCCAGGGTTTTGGCGGAGGTGATTTCAGATCCATCCTTCATGAAGAAGGTGGTGTAATTTTTGTCTGACTGCAAATATCTGATTTCGTTGAGGACCACGAAGTACTTCCCTTCAGAAGTATTTATGACCATTCGGCTGAAGTCGTTGTTGTCTACGGATCTCGCTAGCCCTTTTAAGCTCTGATCAGGACCTTGTGACCCTTTAGCCATTGCGATGACTTTTGCAACCGCACGCTCTAACTGTTCGTGGTCTATTGGCTTGAGCAGATAGTCAATGGCATTGTATTCAAAGGCCTTTATCGCAAAATGATCAAATGCAGTTGCGAAAATGACGTAAAATGATGGTTGTTCAAAATAAGTCAGAAAATCGAAGCCTGTACCATCTTGCATTTGTATATCAAGAAAAATAGCATCTACCTGGACCTTTTGGATCAACTTGAGGCCGGATTGGACACCATCTGCCTCACCGACGATGTCTATGCGAGGACAATGCGTTTTGATGAGCAGCTTGAGGTTGCTGCGCGCATCTTGTTCGTCGTCGATGATGGCAATATTGAGCATACGTTTCTTGTGCAAATATCGCCAAATATTCGACGGTACGACCAGCTATTAGTTAATTCAACCAGATATTCGATTGCTCTTGGTTTTGGGCAGTAGAATCTTCACATTTATACTGTTAGAAGCGCTTACTCCCCGATACCCCCAACTCGCCAAGTGAATTAGACCCGTTCAAACCAAATGTTTGGTTTTCCAGGATCACCTGATGATGCACTCTATACCCGTTGAATTGAACTGCGTTAGGTAAGAAGGATACGGATGCAAACGTGGGTGCCGCAGGTTTCACCTGTGGCCTTTTTTATATCCTGTATTTTTACATTTGGACCATCTTCGGCACCCAATATTTGTAAACGCTGCTTGGTAATACTCATGCCAAATGACTTGTGAGTACTGTCACGATTCGACCCTAGTTTACCGACAGAGTAACCAATGCCATTATCACGAATATTCACCTCCATCGTGTCTTCATCCTGCAGGGTGTAGCTGATCACAATATGTCCCTGCTGATTACCCAAGTTTCTGAAACCATGGACAATGGCATTTTCCACAAATGGCTGCACCAGCATAGGGGCCACATTGCAGAGATCGATTTCGATTTCGGGATCGATCTCTAGCTCATAGGTGAAGCCATCCTTGAAACGCAGCTTTTCCAAATCTAAGTAGTTTCTGAGCAAGCTTATATCCTGACTCAGTGGCACAACGTTGCTGCTCGATGCGACCAGACATTCTCGCGCTAGCTTAGCGAATTTTCCCATATACATATTGGCTCCCTCCTTGTCGTCTTGATTGATCAGACTTTGAATAGAACTGAGACAATTAAATATAAAGTGGGGATTCATCTGAGCTTGCAGGGCCGATTGTTGCAGTCCCAGTATCTTTTTATCTGTCCTGGATTCGCGCTCCATCGCCTGCACGCGTCTTCGATACAAAATGTAAGCGAGAAGTCCGAATAAAATGATCCAGACAAGGAGAGCAACATTGGATCTATACCATGCTGGGCGGATATGAATGGGAAGCTTGTGGGAAGGGCTCCAATACCCATCTCTGTTCTGAGCCTGGACCTCAAACGTGTATTCGTCTGGAGCCAAATTGGAAAAATCGATGGATCTGTTTTGGGTGTGGGTCCACTCCGCATCCTTATGCATTCGATAGCGGTAGGGTATTTTCCCATTCTGCTTGATATTGATTGCGATGTAGTGAAAAGTCAAGTCACTTTGGGTGTGCGATAATTTGAACATATCCGAAATGGCAACAGCATTTCCATTGATGCTAATTTTGGTGATAAAGGGCTCTGAGGTTTTTGTTGATTCTTTTGGGCTCACCCATTTTACCAACCCACCAGCAGTGCAAAGCCAGGGCTGCTTCGCGCGTGATTTTATTTGATATATCTCATTCGAAGGCAACCCCTCATCAATTGTATAGGTTGCGACCTTGGTGATCGTGTCTTCGTCGAAGCGAATTTCTCCGAGTCCATTTAGCGTTGCAACCCAAACAATCCCATCTTCATCTACATGCACATCTTCGATCATATCGGATGGCAATCCCATCACCTCAGTGATTTGATGAATTTTATCCTGAAGCCAAATGACAACGCCATGCCCTTTGGTGCCAAACACGATTCCCTTTCCTGCTATCTCGTCGATGTCCTCGACTCTGCTGTGAAATGCGGGGTGGGGGATTTTGGGGTGCTCAAGTGTATCATTCGTGTATTTGAAAATGCCTTTGCTATTGCCGATCCAGAGTTCACCTTCGATTTCCTTTATAGCATGGGTTCTAAAGCGCGGTAGTTTTTTAGCGGGGACAAACACCCGCTCTTGCTTGGTCAAATCCAGAATGCTGAAAGCTGCAGAGCTAGTACCGTAAATCAGATTCTTGTCTTCGGAGAATTCTGCTTTTTTTGTAAAGGAGCCATGCACCTTTATCCATGCCCCTTCGTCATACACCCACTTGCCAGAGAAAATGAGGTCGTGGCTCTCAGCATATGCCACATAATAAATATGCTCCTCAAGGTTCTTCCTGATGGGTCTGTGTAGGTCTTGCACAAGATTCGTTTCAGTATTGAGTAGGCAAATTTGACCAGACGCAAAACCCAACACCAATCTTACCGAGTCCAAAAAATCAAGGCAGGTAACTTTGTCTGCCGGTAAGCCGGATTCTTGATTATAAAATATCGTACTGGGGTTTCCTGCATAAAATACCCCGTTGTTTAGACTACTGACCCAAAGTCCTCCATCACTGGCCCGCTTAAAGTCTGTGATGGGATGTTCAGCTAAGAGAGTAATATCTGGCTCCTTCGCCTCAGGAAATGATGATGTATATCTCTTTAGGCCAGGGGGTTTTGAAAAGTGGGACATCCAAATAGATCCATCTATTTCCCTCACTGCCGACACTGTGTGTGGGAAACGGAATTTCTTTAATTCTGCATTTGGAGATATTTCGTAACAATTACCAAATCTTAAAATATAGGTGCTGCCGTTCATTAAGGTGGTCGCCAAGTTGCAACGCACATCATAGGGTTCAGGGATCTTGATTTCCTTTCCATTGGCCCTTTTGTATATGATATGATAAATACCCTCCGAATTGGGGGACGATTCATTATTGATAGCCAGAGTAGTGTTGGGTAGATTCCAGACTCCAATTCTTGTATCATCTGCAAAATCCTCCAGGATATGACGGCCCGTCGAGTCTATTCGCAAAAGTCCTGTACTTTCCAGCATGAAATAAGCTAAACCGTCATGCACATCAGCCAGTATCGCATCAGTAAACCGATCTCGATATTTTTCCAGCACTGAATTGTATTCATACGCGACCATTTGTCCCTCATCATAAATAAAGACCTCACCTGTAATGGTGCCAAACCAGATTCTCTCCTGATCGTCCTGTAAGATTTTCAGCACCACCGGACTGGTCAGACCTGGAGCTCCTGAAAAAGTCTTGAATTCATAGCCATCATAGCGGGCTACACCATTGTCGGTCCCAAACCAAATATACCCCTTGGTATCCTCAAAGATTTCGTGGACTTCCGGACTCGGCAAACCATGCTCAGTATTGAGATTGCGAAAATGAGGTTGAGGGTTTTGGGCCTCTGCTCTGATCAAACTAGCGGTAGATAGAAAGAGGTAGAGCCACCATCTGGACTTAATGCACATTTTTAGCTGCCAGCTATGAGCTCTACAGTCTTGCCGGTCTTGAAGGACTGATCCGCTGCAAGTACGATGCGAAGACTGTTTACGGCGTCGCGCATATGCTCACTCAGGTCTTTGTCATTTTGAATTGCATCGAGCAGCACTTTTTGTTCTAGAAGGCAAAGGGCGTCGTGATCAGGCTCGTCGGCCATGCTCGTCCACGTGTCCTTTTTCGAAAATTCTCCGTTTTCGTCTCGGTCTGCCAGATGTACTTTGATCCCACCTGACTTGGTGTGACTCTCGACGTCGTCGCTGGCTTCCTGTCGCTCACCCGACTCGTCTACGATGCTTACGCAGCCTTTGGGTCCGATGACATCCTTAATGAAGTAAGCGGTTTCCGACATCATTGGTCCCCAGCCGGCTTCGTACCAGCCCACCGACCCATCGTCGAACGTGACCTGGAGCTGCCCATAATTATACATGCCTTCGACCAGCTCCTCGCTCAGGCGCGCCCCTATTGCCGACACTCGGATCGGGTTTGCATTGGTCATGAGGCACATCACGTCGACATAGTGCACTCCGCAATCGACGATGGGAGACATGGTCTGCATCAGTGCTTTGTGCGTGCCCCACATCGATCCAGAACTTTGCTGGTTTAGGTTCATTCGCATTACTAATGGTTTACCAAGTTGCTTGGCTTCAGCAATAAAGTGTGTCCAGGCAGGATGCACGCGCAGGATGTATCCAATCACCAATTTCCGATTCTTGGCCTTTGCCAGATCGACGATGGATTGTGCTTCTTCGACCGTGTTGGCCAGTGGCTTTTCGAGAAAAATGTGGCAATTAGCTTCGAGTGCTTTCCGGGCATACTCTGCATGTGTCTCCGGGTAGGTATTTATCGATACAACATCCGGTTTGGTCTCCGCCAGCGCTTCACTAAAATCACCGTACGTTGGTAATCCGCCCAGTTCCTCAGAGAGTCGATTGCGACTCTCGGCACCACGACTCACCAAGCCGACTATTTCAAATTCGGGAAGCTGATGATATGCTCGGGCATGAGAAGTACCCATGTTCCCACAACCTGCTACCAATACTCGTAATGCCATAATCGTAGATCTTTACAGGTAATGTAGTAATTTTTTTTTCGCTTGAAGGGAAAGTCTTACCGCTGCATCAGGCGTCGCTGATCGTGCCGAGCTCAACTCCTTCGCTGTAGGCTACTTTGATGCCATGGCGACCGAGTATCGGTTTTATCGCATTGCTAACATCGTAGAAAACAAGCCAGTAGTCATCTGGCTTTGCGAAAGAAAATACGCCCACCTTAATGTTGTGTGAATCGTATTCTTCGATGGCGACTTCCGGGGCAGGATCGCCAAGGATGTGCTTGTGATCGTTTAGAAACTCCATCAGAATGTCATTCACCTGATTGAAATCCTGGGAATAGGGAATATGGAAGAACACATCGACGCGTTCATTTCCCACCGCCGAATGGTTGATGATCTTTTCGGCGATCGCCACTCCATTTGGGATAATTACCGTTTCATTCTTTGGAGTCACCAGGATCGTATTAAATATTTGAATGTCACTCACTTTGCCTTTGCTATCGGCAACCTCAATGATGTCTCCGATTTTATAGGGTTTAAAGAAGATAATCATCACACCTGCTGCGAAATTGCCCAGGCTACCTTGCAGCGCCATGCCAATTGCAAATCCTGCTGCAGCTAAGATGGCCAGAAAAGATGCTGTCTTGATACCCACAATTTCTGCGGCACTAAAAAACAGCAAGACCTTGAGTAATATACTCAGCATCGAGAGTAGAAATCCGCGAACGGAACCATCCATTTCTCCCTTGGCCAATGAGCGATCGAGCCGCTTTACAATCATTTGTATGAGGCGAAAGCCAACAAAGAGGACTACGATCGCCAGCAGGATCTTGGGTGAAAACTGAATGAACATGTCCAGGTACTCGGTCAATCGATTTGGCATTGTTTCCATGAGGTTTGTAAATAAGTTCTTGCTGAGCAGCCTGATTGAGTGAAATCCTAAGGTATGCAAACGTCGATATAGGCGTCAAGTTCGGCTCCCAGAGTGACCTCAAAGCCGACGTCCAAGACTATTTCAGTTTCACATTGCAGCATCAGGGAGCCACTCTGCAAAATGCCATTTGCATAAATGAGGTCGATCGCCGAATAGAACCCGGGAAAGATAAAATTTGAAGTTAAGTATATCTCCTGATCACAACCAAGAGCCAATTGGATTTGGTCTTCATCCATCTCACCATCAAAGCCCGTTGCTTTTTCAATGTGCTCGACAGTCAGCATGGGCCTTTTTGCATCCATCTCATTCTGCGCACCGAGCGACATAGCTACGAGCAATGCCAATACAGTCGTTACTACTTTCACCTTAAAAGAATTTAAAGATCAACCAATCGGGATAGACGGTTATACATCTGGCGGGCTGAGGTCTATGAGGGTATTTGCACCTAAAGATAGTGAATCATGGTCAAACCATCTCTTTTTTGCCGCTTCTCATGGCCCGATAGGCTGCTTCTACCACTTTCATGTCAAGCAGGCCCTGCATACCAGAGGCAATGACCTCTGTTTTGTCCATAATGTTTCGGGCAAAAGCATCAAATTGCTCTGCTTGATGTTTGGTATGAGGAAGTGTGGTATCTCCCTCCTTCGTAAATGTCTTCAAAGGCCCGTAGCCAAAGGCTGGCTCAATGCCAAAAAATCCTTCGGTACCTGACACAAACATGCGGGATATCCGCGACGAATAACTGGTCATGCAGTTTGCGATGACCCCGTTGGGAAAGTGCATCTGATAGAGTAGCGTTTCCTCCATCCCTTTAAACATAAAGGGACGACTGCGGAAGGCTTGTGCTGTCACAGCGACCGGTTCTTCTTGCATCACCTGCCGTATGGCATGTACGGAATATACACCCATGTCCATCATCGGGCCTCCACCAGAAAGTGTCGGTGAGGTAAACCGCCAGTTGGGAGAATTGTCGCCAGCATAAAAGGCATTGCTTGATTCGATAAAATTGACCGCTCCAAATTCTTCCTCATGGGCACGACGGTAGGTTTCTTTGGTGTTGGGTTCGTACATGAGCCGATATCCAATTTGAAGTTTTACTCCCGCTTTGTCGCATGCATTCATGATATCCTCACACTCTTGCACGGTATTGGCCATCGGTTTTTCGCAAATCACATGCTTGCCTGCCTGGGCTGCGCGAATCGAAAATTCAGCATGCATCGAATTTGGTAGCACGACATAGACGATATCTATTGAATCATCATCTGCGATCGAGTCAAAATTTTCGTAGTTGTAAAAAGCCGATTCTGGCAGGCTGTGCTTATCCATCCACTCTGGAATTTTCTCTGGCGAACCCGTCACTCCGGCAGCCAGATGGCAGTGCTTGCTGTCCGGTAGCTGGCCTGCCAAACGCCGGGAATAACTGCCTAGTCCTACCAAGGCCACACCCATGCTTTTCTCATTTTGAGCGAACAGCTGTGATGTACCTGGCAGTGACATAGCAGCCAAACCGGCTGAAGAGTGTTGGAGAAATTTGCGTCGATCCATGGTTGTGCTTTTTGAACTTTGGCTTAAAATACGAAGATTGGGTTGAAGGGGTTGAAGGGGTTCAAGGGGTTCAAGGTTCAAGGGTAAGGGTTCAAGGGTTCAAGGGTAAGGGTTTAAGGTTCAATGGTTGAAGGGTTCGGGATCTCGGGCTTGCACGAAATGACTGAGCAAGTCTCGCCATCTCGAAATCTCGTGCTCTCGAAGTCTATTTATAGAGGGTTACAAGGGAGCACTGAGTAAGTCTCGATATCTCGGACTCTCGACATCTCGAAGTCTAATAATGTTTGCGTAACCAAAAGGTTTCTTTTATATTCATAACCAAAAGGTTTAATGTTAAATACTGCAACAATGGAAGAAAAGATCATGACGCTGCATCCTGAAGGCAAAACGGGCGTAAACATTTTGCGCCAACGCTATGATGTGATTTCCGATTTTTTGATGGAAAAAATCAAGAAGCACAAGGTTATTTCATATTCAGATCTGAATGACATGGCTGTAGAAGAACTGACCGATTCATTTGACGGCAAAGTGCCCTGGTATGTGGTTACGGTAAAGCTCGATCTGGAAGCGCGCGGGATCATCGAGCGAGTGCCTGGTAGGAGCCCACATGAGGTGAGACTAGTTAATAGTTAAGGCGCTCGGGCTTTGAAGGATTTAATGGCTGGATGGTTCAAAACGATTCTTGGTCTGGGTTGGAAATTCACTCTGCTGAAGAAGAAACTTAGCACATATTTAAATCAATGAATAGAGATCCTTTTGTGGCTATCGCAGATCCCAATCGTAGAGAGATGATTCGATTGCTCAGTGCAGGAGAAAAGACGATGAAGGAATTGTCTACCCATTTCGACATGAGTAGGCCTGCTGTATCAAAGCATGTAAAAATCATGGAGGAGTGTGGTGTCATTGACATCCGGACTTCCGGCCGCGAGCGCATTGCCTCGATCGATTATTCGGCACTGCAGGAAATATCCATTTGGCTTAAGAAGTATGAAGACTTTTGAGAAGATAGCTTGGATAATTTAGGGCAATATTTAAATAGATAGCAGGGACTATTTGTAAAAAGCCATGCCAGGGGAAATAAAGAACCATTATAATCTCAGTTAACTGAGCGTTTAATGAAATTCTAGCGCTTCATAAAATTTATCACTTCAATCTGACTTCGGACAAGCATAGTCCCAAAACGCTTTGATCAATCAACCTGCATTTTAGCGCCAATATCAAGGTAAAACCATTGATCTAAAGGCCAATATATTTAACACGTACATGCAGCATACCATTTCTTTGCCCTATGCAATGAAGTTTGAGCTTTCAGGTTGGTACAACTCTCCTGGCATTTGGGGCAATTGGCTTGCAGGATCACAGTATGATATTTCTGTGAGGTGGCAAAAGAAAATTCTTCAGGAAAAGGGAAGTATCAAGATCTCTTTTAGCGATATTTTTCAACGCAATCGCTGGAGCGGCGAAAGCACCTTTGGTGATTTCTTTATGAGCGGTGGAGGCCGCTGGGATAGTCAACAAATTAAAGTGAACTTCAAGTACAATTTTGGCGGAATCCAGGTCAAATCTGCTCGACAAAGAACGACCGGACTAGAGGAAGAAGCGGGTAGGTTAGGCGGATAATCATCTGGTTGCGTTTCATCTACTGATGTCAGATTTGCTCGTCACAGAGTCGAAGAAGCAAGCACGTGACCATCTGCTTAAGGCACAGCAGTTGACGAAATTAACGCACGAAAAAGCACTCATTCAATTAAAGTTAAAAGGGTTCAACACGTCTTCGTGTTGAACCAGTTCATTTTTTAGCTAGTGCGAATCTTCCTAAATAGCATGCGCGTGTTGACGATGAATCTTGCGCAACTTAAGCAGTGAGCGGTCTCTGATCTGGCGTACCCGTTCTGCGCTAAGGCCCATTTCGTCTGCAATGGAGGAGATCCCGACAGATATTTCGCGATCGATACCATAGTATGACTTGAGCACGTGAGCTTGCTTCGGTGAAAGAAAGTCGAGCATTGTCTCGATGAGGTGCTGTTTGCTTTCGTTCACTCTAATTTCATAGTCAGGCTCCGGCATAGACTCATCGGTCATGAGATTGCCAACGGTGGCATCGCTGTCGTGACCAGCAGGCTTGTCAAGAGAAGTACAACGTTGGTAGCTGGTACGCACACGTTCTACAACTTCCTCCGAAATCTCAACTATTTCCGACAACTCTTCATAGGTCGGTTCGCGTTCATTCTGCTGAACAAAAGTGATTCTTGCCCGATCGAGCTTCGTGTGGAGTGCATTAAGATTGAGTGGAATCCGGATTTTCTTCCCATTCTGGTTGATCGCCGCAATAATTGACTGTCTGATCCACCAGACAGCGTATGAGATAAACTTAAAGCCACGGCTGTGATCAAAACGCTCAGCGGCCTTCACAAGCCCAAGATTTCCTTCATTGATTAAGTCGGCCAAAGGCATCCCACAATTTTGGTACTTCTTGGCAACAGAAACGACGAAGCGAAGATTGTGCATGACTATCTGTCGCAGTGCTTCTTCTCGCTCACGTCCAGATTTGGTGAAGAGATTGTACTCTTCAGTGGGTGCCAACACTTCATATCGAGAGATTTCAGTGAAGTATTTCTCCAGTGATTTCTCCTCTCGGTTGGTTACGGTTGGTGTAATTTTTAATGCTCTCATGTATTACTAATATTGGTGTAACTCCATAACTAAGCAGATTTGAGGCCATAATGTTCATTTTGGAATAGAAATCTTGCTCCAGAGTGATCATAAATTGTTGCATGATCTCTACGTTACAGATATATCGGGCTATACAGGCTCTGGGGCTTTGCAAGAAAAAGCGGGAAACCCAAGCAGGATTTCCCGCTCATTAGAGAGACTCTCTAGTCCTTACGGCTTGATGAACAATTTGCAGTACGCCTTAAATTGGTCAGATCTGTAAGAATGTAGGTGCGTCCCGAGTCAGGAAGTAAAACCAGCGATGACTGCCAGCTCTCCGTATCCGCACATAGTAGAATTTTGCACCGTCGACATCATTCCAACTGATTTTCACTTGATTGTGGTTCAAGCGCGTGACGTCAAATTCATTGGGTGCTGAGCAACCGGGATCACAATCGTCTCCCGCATTTCGGATTACGGTGATCGGATTTGAAAGCGCAAAGCAACCTTCCAGATCTCCTGTATTTGCACCCACTTCAGCACCGGAAAGGTCTCCGTTGTATCCAAGGTACCACACGAGGCACGTACCAGCTCCAGCTCCTTCGAGATCGAATGGCGGAGCAGGAGGCAATGCCAAGATATTGAGCTCGTCATCGGTGATGACCCATGCAGAGTTTTCGCCAGAGCCACCTTCCATCGTTTCATCGAATGCATCAGACTCACCGTCGCCAGTGCAGATGGTAATTCCTGTGCCACCATCAGTAATCTTTATACTGGCCGCTTCAGGTTCGTCGCAATCTATTTCACAGTCGTCACCAGCATTTCGAATCACAGTAATTTTATTCAGATATCACTTCTTTTCTACTTCCTCCATCGCATGAATTAGCCATGGAATATTATAAATATGAGTCCATCCAAATACCCTCAGCCCTTGGGTTGGCCCCCAATTCGACACCCAGCGAGCTCTGGCTTGAAAATCGCCTTTGCGCGGAAGATGTGATGCAGCTTCCAGCGCAGTGGAAATATCTTTCTGGTTGCCCAACTCAGCAAATGTCTGAGGCAGCGGATCTGTTTTCATGACCTCTGATCGTGAGATCGCCTCCGTGAGAAATCCTTTGTCACCAGTATATTCATATCCCAGCACCAAACCGTGGATGGTAGCAAGCAACGACTCGTATTCATGGTTGTAAGGTGGATTGTCTCTAACGGCCCGGGCATGGCGGATCAAAGCCTGCCTTACTTTTTCGTCTTTCGTGAGTTGATAATATTTGGACAATCCGTGCGATGCATAGATTTGAGAATAGCCATATCGATCGATCACCAGATTGTCGTATTGGTTGGGACCATTTTGAAAGTGTAGCGTGCGGGCCACTCGATCTTTGAGTTCTTCAAGGTATTTGGAGTCTTTGGTAGCATCATATGCTTCGACCAGATTCCAAAGCGACAGGTAAAGTCTACGACCAGTAAGACCATGTTCACCCCAGATTCGACGCAGATATGAGTCAGCAGTGAGACGTACGATGTCCAACCCTCGATGATAACCGGTAAGGTAGTAGGAGGTAGCCCAGCCCTCCAGCCAGACATGGGCACTCAGTAGAGCGACCCAATGCTGCTGGGCATGGCGACGCCCTACACCCAAGTAAGGAGTTGCCGTTGTCTTTCTGGCAGCATCCTCAAACCAATCGCGCGACTCATTTGTATCACCAAAATAGGTAGGATCGGTTGGCCAATGTACATTGTCTACATCCATCGTGTGGCGACTCATCGCTTCTGCGGCATGAAAATACTTCGACTTTCCAGTGCGCATAAATTGCAACCAATACATATAGTCAATGGCGGGCTCATTGTTTTGCCAGCGGTACCAGTCATCCCTGAAAAAGGAATTTTTCTGATCACCAAAATCAAACATGCCATACCATGGCTCCCAGTGTTGATTAAATAATTGCCAATCAAATTTGTAGTCAAGCGCTCGTTCCAGCGCAAGGTATTTGTCACTTCGCGGTGCAAATTTGCCAAAGGCTTTGCTTTTTGCATAGGTCTCGGGATTAGCATGAGCCACTGGAGGGTCAAGAAAATAATCAATGGTCATTTTAATGCGCTCGTCGGTCTGGCCCGACGGATGAAAGTCAATAACCATTTCGCTGGTCTTGGTCACACCTTCGGCAAAATTTGAAATCATGCCCTGGTCACGCCGCACAGAGTGGCGTGCAAAACTCATCGGATCTGCCTGTGGTGACCAGAAGTAGGCCGTAGCCTCGTCGTTTTTCAGATCAAACGATATTTCCTTGGGATATTCCTCCAAAAAATGTCGAATGCCAAGTCCGATGCCCCAACGATCATCTGAGATTGCTGCCCACCCTTCGGCACGATCCATCTTCTTCGCTGTCGCATCATCTGCGGTAATTAGTGCCTCAAATCCACTGATGCGTTCTTCCCCCGTAGAATTTGGTACGGGCGGTATGCGGTCTGCTTTGGGTCCTTTTTGCACGACCGACAATGTTTGCACAGTGGGCTCCTGAGATCGAAACACCTCTGCCGTAGTAGGGTCAGACCAGGTGCCATTCCTATAGCCGCAGCGGTACGAGACTTCAGTGTCAAAATTGTATTTGAGACAGAGCCCTGTGGCTGCAATTTGGTCATTGGGCTTCATCCAGGCTGAATCGAGGGTGGCCGAATCGTCAATCAATTCTGAATCTGCAGTCAGCGCAATATTGGCGTGCTCTCCCACCAAGGGGGTATGCTTATCCGGCACCCCAGTGTATGTGAGTGTATGAAAAACACGGATGTAAGACTTTCCGGCGTAGAGATGAATTCGGATCACAAAGGGAGAAGTACGATTGTCGGCTCGGCTGTAGACATACTCACCCTCAAGTCTCATAATCGCATGCAATGGTCCAGAACCACGCTCACGGACAGTGCGATGTACGGTTGCCGTTGATTCATCAAGGCCTAGACTGTCAAGAATATCAAGAAATGAACCGCGTCCTTCCGCTGATACTGCGATGGTGTCGCTTTCATCAAATCCGTTTTCATCCACATCGTAAAGTACATCGTCGATGAAACCACCTTGCTTTTTACTGATCGAAAATTGCAGCGGTCCGGTATTGACCATGCTGGTTTGGCCGCTGCGTTGAGCATTTTTTATTTTGATTTTTGGTCCTTCGATCGGCATTTTCCGTACACCGGGACCATATTCTAAAATATACTGATCATCATCTTCGCAGAAAAAGAAAACCCAGATCCATTTTACGCTATAGTCGACAGGCTCCCATGTGGTGACCATATTTATTTGAGCAGGAATTTCTAAACCATTTCTATCCAATAGCCGCACCTGATCGGGTGAGGATAAAACACCTTGAGGAAAAGGTATACCCAGGGTGATGGGGGCACCTGCGCTGGGATTATTTACCGTAATTTGGATATGCTCTGCTTGTAGTCCCTGAATCCAAAAGCTAGTAATCGAGATAAATAGAAATATCTTAATAGTAGTGCTTTTTAACCTCATGTTCTTTTTCCTCTTTTCAAAAATAAATCGGTAGAATTAATTGTGTTGCGTATGTCGTCGGTTTAGGGTGATAGAAAAATGTTTTGTGCATCAAAACACAGAGCTGCTGCGCCAAGTACAGGGATATCTGAATTTTCCGAAATCTCAATCTTTAACTGCGCTGGAGCTGGGCGATAAACCATCGTCCGGATTTGATGCCAGAGGGTTTTTTCAAAATAGGCATAGGCTGTGCTGACGGATCCTCCCATAATAATAACATTGGGATCGAGTGTATATAAAATCGCGTTAACGGCATTGCCGAGATGCTTCCCAAACTCTGCATAGGCAGCAAGGGCCGCTGCATTGCCTGCTTGGGCTTTGGCGTAAGCTCTGGCGCCATCCGTATTGTGAATGTTCTTGAAAAATTGGCCGCTGCTGTAATATTCGTAGTAGTGATCCAGGTAGGGCAGCATACCAAATTCGCCAGCCCCGCAATTGGCACCACTATGCAGTTTATTGTTGATAATGATTCCTGCTGCCATTCCAGTACCCACGATGAGCCCAACAAAATTTTTGTGGTCCTGCCCTTTGCCAAAGTATTTTTCGCCAACGGCAAAACAATTTGCGTCGTTGTTGAGGTAGACTGGAACCTTGTATTTGTCTTCTAGTATTTTCTTAAGATGTACTTCCTTCCAGGAAGGGATATTTTGTACATCGTACACAATGCCTTTTTCGACATCAACAATGCTGGGCACTCCTACACCGATGGCCGATATGCTCGGGTCATAAAGGGCATCGATGGCTTGGCAAATAGTATCGACAACGTCTTCTTCGCGATCAGTGACCGGCACAGCTAGTTTGTTTGACTGTAAAAGCGTTCCTCCTTGCACGCGACCCACCATCACTTTGGTGCCGCCGAGATCGATGCCCAACACGGGTTTGTGCGCTAGTTGCATCATTGGGTCGCGATGGTTTCTTTCTGGCCAAGTAATTTATTATTGACAATGGGCTTAGCCCAAAAGCCAATGCACCCGATGTAGGCAAGGGTGATAAATAGGAAAAACATGCCGGTGCGGAGGCCAACGTTATCTCCCAGCCAACCGACGATCAATGGGATGATTGCTCCCCCGGCAATGCCTGTCACCAGGATACCTGAGAAGGAGCCGTGGTGATTTCTTACAGAATTGAGTGCCAGAGCAATGATAATCGACCACATGACTGAAGCGAAGAAGCCCACGAGAGGAAAGGAAATCAAGGCCATGCTTTTAGATCCCAGCAAGGCCACCAAGAGCGATACGATGGCTGCCAGCGAAAAACCAACCAAGACTTTTCTGCTGTCTACAAATTTGAGAAAAACCAAACCGAGCACTGCGCCAGCCGTCATCAGTCCCCAGAAGAGAGCAACCGTCCGGGCACCCAAGGTCTGAGGATCAACCCCATGATACGTTTCAAGAAATTGAGAAATCCAATTTGCAACACCCTGCTCGGTACCGACATAACAGAAAATGGCCAAGAAATAAAAGATGACCATCGGCTTCTTGAGCAGAGTAACGTGGGTTTCCCATGCACCCACTTTTTCGTCGGCTTTGAGGTCTACCCGAGGGAATTTTATTGCAGCGATGACCACAACCATGAGCAATGCGACACAAGCGAAAATCCAATAGAGAGAAATCCAGGGCAGTTCACCAGGAACGAGGCTTCCGAAAATATTGGCTATCCGTTCCGTTTGAGCATCGCCAGCCAATAGATAGCTGTATAGGAGTGGACTCAGAAAAGATGCCAATCCAAAAAACAACTGCCCCAGAACTGAATTGAAGGCAAAATGTTCTTCTCCTCCGGCCACTCTTAAAAGTGGGTGTGTCGCTACCTGAAGCATCGCCATCCCCGCTCCAATGCAAAATAGTGAGACGATGTAAAGACCATATGAGGGCTTCCAGGAAAATAGGAAAGCACCAAAAAAGGCAAGGAGAAAAGCGAGCATCATGACTTTTTTTTCTCCGATGTGTTCGACCAAAATTCCAGAGGGAATCGACATGACACCATAGGCAATAAAAAATGCAAAGGGCAGCAATGCGACTAAGGTAAGGCTGAGGTCAAAACTCTTGATAATATCTGGCACGAGCGGACCGATAATATTTGTCAAGAATGAAATGACAAAAAAGATAATTAGAATCAGCGCAACGATCAGGTTGTTTCTGGTCATACCTAATTAAACTACGGGCGCTCAATTTTAAGCATCGGAAACATCTTTCGGATATCTGCCGGCTTCGGTTGATATCCGTACTCGGCAATTTCAAACGCTTCGGTGTATTTTACATCTTCTGCCTTGCCTTCGCCATACCACTTGATCAGTGATGCTCTACGCTCCGCGGACATCACGCCAGGGCGAGCCTTGATGCGCTCTGCAAGCCATGCGCGACGCTCATCCTTGCCTTTAGGCACCAAATGATCGCTACGCCCATTGGTCCAGGGCCCCCACTCGTACATTTGAGATGCATGCGCATCCAATGCATCTATCTTCAACTCCACTACTTCGCTAATATCGACCACAATATCCGATTGATGCGGATACGGTCGTTTAAAACGATCCTGCATGTAGAGAAAGAGTGGATTCTTTTCAAGGGGAGGAGTATCAGGACAGACATTAGGTACAATGACCATGTAGGCGGCGTCCTGGACCAATTTTCCGGCGTTACGATGATCTGGGTGGTAGTCGTTTGATCGCAGACCAAGAACGATATCGGCATTCCATTCTCTGATCTTGCGGATCACTTGGTGTCGCACTTCCAATGTGGGAAGCAATTCAGCATCATGATTGTCAAGGGCTTCGTATTCGGCTATGCCAAGACGTTTGCCAGCCTCTGCGGCCTCAGCTTTACGTCGTCTTGCCAGCGCACCACCTCCTTCTGACTGGTGGCCCGCGTCACCGCTGGTGAGCGCTAGAAATTTCACATTGTGACCCATCTTAGCAAAGAGTGCTGCTGTACCGCCAAATTTATAATCACAATCATCGGGGTGAGCACCAATGGCGATAATATTGAGTTTCTCTTGTGCATTCAAAGAGACAATTAGAAACAAAGGAATAACGACCGATATAATTCTATTTAATTTCATCTAATATTTTTAAATCAATTCATTCCGTCAGAGAAATTCTCCCGGAAATTATTCATTATTCATATCAATAAACTAGTATCCGGGGTTTTGGGTGAGATTGCTATTTAAATCAAGTTCCCGTTGTGGTATGGCAAAAAACAGTTTGCCGTTAATCGGCTTGTTTTGGGCACTCATGACACTTTCGGCAACCCCGAATCTTTTGAGGTCTGCCCAGCGGTGGTTCTCAAAGGCCAACTCGACTCGGCGTTCCTGGAGTAACTTTTCAGCAAAAGAACCCGGAGTACTCGCATCAATGTCAGCAAGTCCTGCTCGAGCCCGCACCTGGTTGATCAGGCCATACCCCTCGTCGCCTTCGCCCACTGCTTCGGCGAGCATCAGCAAGACATCGGCATAGCGAAATACCACCCAATTATTTGCAGCATCGTCGTCACTAAAGGAATTGGTACGACCATACTTTACCGGCCATCCGGTATTTGTGTCCGTTACACTGTCGATCGAAGCGGCAAATCGTAAATCTCCCTCTTCATAGGCATCGATTAGATCTCGCTCAGGAATATTGCGCTGTCCGGAGGTCACTGCACCCGCAAGATCTCCATTAAATTGGCTGGTAAAGCTATTGCCCTGGTCTCCAAAGCCACCTTCAAATTCGACTTCAAAAATGGACTCCACGTTGTGTTCGTTGTCAACTCCCCATAGGTCTGCATAATTGTCGACAAGTTGATATCCGGCACCGATGACCCGACGCAATGCGCTTTCGGCATTGCCGCGGTCTCCCAAAGTGAGATAGACTTTGCCCAAGAGCGTACCTGCTGCTCCGCTGGTTGCTCGGCCGACGTTAATGCCACTGTAGCTTGCAGGTAACTTTGATTCTGCGTCCGCTAGGTCTGTGGCTAATTGTGCCAAGACTGTTTCGGCAGAGACTTGTACATGGTCGGCACCCTCTGTAACCGAATTGGTCTCCGTCAGAATCAAGGGAATATTTCCAAAGCCGACAGCGAGGTGATAGTAGTAGAGCGAGCGCAAAAATAGCGCCTCCCCTTTCAATCGATCTTTTAGGCCTGCATCCATGTCTATAGCATCAATGCGCCCTAGTACAATATTGGCACGGGCAATTCCTGAATATGAATTATTCCAACTGGCTTCTGTAATATTGCTGGTTGCGATGTCGATGAATTTGTCAAAAACACTAATTTCTTCTGCCAGACCAGTACCATCCCAAAAGGTATTATCTGACCTTAATTCTTGCATGACCCAGTAGCTTTGATCATAGCAGCCATCTGATTTAAGAATATTATAAATAGCATTGACAGCGACTTGCATGTCTGTTGCTGTTTGATAGAAAGTGCCTGCATTGCGCTGCGAGATCGGCGACAAGTCTGTAAAGTCTTTTGAGCAGGCTGCGAGCAACAGAAGAAAAGATGCGAGAAAAATATATTTAGATTTCATTTTATTCAATTATGACTCGAAAAAGTTAATTTAAAAAGAAGCATTTACACCAACTGTAAAGACACGAGAGAGGGGATATGCTCCGTAGTCTTCGCCTTGCACATTTACGTTGTCTTCTTGGTTGTTTACTTCTGGATTAAAACCTAGATAATCTGTGATGGTGAGTAGGTTGGTGCCTGAGACATATATGCGCATACCTGACAGTGCATTACCCAGCTTGCTTTCGGGAAAGGCATACGATAGCGTGACATTGCGCAATCTCAAATAAGAGGCATCTTCCACTTGATAACTAGATGGGCGATTATTGCTGTTGCCTGTCTGTCGATTCGCTCTGGGTATTTGTCCGTTTCCAGGTTCTGAAGGAGAGCGCCAACGCTCAGTCCATTCTCGGTAGCTGTTGTAGTTTGCCTCGCCATTGCCCATGTGCCTACGAGTGAGGTTCAATACTTCAGATCCAGACACTCCTTGGATTAAGAAACTGAGGCTGAAGGCATCGTAACCAAATGTATTGGTAATGCCATAGGTAAAATCGGGCAAGTAGTTTCCGACGATCGTCCGATCTTGCGGATCGATTATTCCATCGCCATTTACATCGACCCACTTAAAGTCTCCAGGTCGAGGGGTGGCAATCTTATCTTCTGGTCCTGCATCAATTTCGGCCTGTGTCTGGTAGATGCCATCGGTTTGGTATCCGTAATAACTACCGATCGGTGATCCAATTTGGGTGATGTGTCGATTTCCGGCACCTCCTGAGCTAAGGATCGGGTCACCTGATGGACCGAGTTTTGTCACCTCGTTGTTAATGCTGGCAAAATTTAGGTCAGTAGTCCAACTAAACTTACCGGTGACATTGCGGCTGGTGAGGCTTATTTCAAAACCTTTGTTTACTACTTCGCCAATATTTGTCAAGGCATTGGTGAAACCGAGTGCTGCAGGAACTTGAACCGCAAGAAGTAGGTCGGACGTAGTGCTGCTGAAATATTCAATCGATCCGTAAATGCGATCATCCATAAAGCCGAAGTCCAGACCAATGTCGTAGGAGCTTGTCTTTTCCCAACTGAGATCTGGATTATTGATTGTCGAAGGAGATATTCCGTTAAAAAGCGAGCCCCCAAATGTATAATTGGCTGGATCCAGAAGTCCGATCGACGCATAATTGGGAATTAAGAAGTTGCCTGTCTTGCCCCAACTGGCTCTCAATTTTAGATCACTGAGCCAATTCACGTCCATGCCTTCGGAAATTCGCCATCCGGCCGAGAGTGAAGGGAAAATCCCGGTTTTATTTCCAGAACCAAATCGCGATGATTTATCCGATCGAATGGATGCGGTAAAAAGAAATCGATTTTGGTAGTCATAATTAATTCTTGCCAACAGCGAGACCAACGACCATTCTTCTTGCACTGCAGTACCTTGCACCACTTGGCCGCCACTGACGGTAGTAACCAGGTCGTCAGAAAAATTGTCTGCGATGACTGTGTTGACATCCAATCTTTCTTTTTGAGCCGTGTAGCCGACCACAGCATTGAGGTTGTGGCCTACGCCCAAGTCTGGGGTATATGTCAGGGTTTGTTCAGCCAACCAGTTTACACTTTCTGAAGAGCTTGATTGCCCATAGGGTTCTCCAGATGTCGCTGTGCGGTAGAGTAAACTATTTTTCCTGAAGAAATTTCGTTTGTAACTATTTACGTCGATTCCGACGAGTGATTTAAAAGTCAGTTCGGGCAGAATATCGTATTCAAAATAGAGATTGCTGAGCGTACGGAATTGATTCAGCTTGTCATCGATGGCTTCGATGATGGCCAGAGGGTTGCTGGCAGATGACATCGATGCCGTCTCACCGTCGCTGGTAAGTAGGTAACTTTGATTGTCCAGTTGATTTGGCGTGCCATCTGCGTTGAGTGGCTTGACCGTGGGAGAGTGTACGATACCGGAATAGACAATGCCAGGAGGTCTGGCGAAGTAGGGTGAGCCCGCGGGTAGTTTGTCGGAGGTGGTGTACGAGGGATTTAGATTGAGTCCAATTCGAATTTTATTACTGAGGTCGGCCTCAAGATTCATGCGCACACTGTATCGATCAAAACCTGATCCCTCGATAATCCCATCTTGATTGTAGTAATTGGCAGATAAAAAGTAGCCAACATTTTCCGCTCCTCCAGATACAGACAAACTGTGATTCTGTACAATTGCACTTTGGAAAATTTCATCTTGCCAATCCGTATCAGTGCCATCGGGATTTTGAATGTCATCGGGAATTCGCCAGGCCGCATTTGATCTCATTGAATTGGGATCGGAGGCGCTGGCAGTAGGATTGTTTTGCAAATACGCATTATTGGTCGCTTCAAGGTTGTACTCAATGAGCTCTTCTGCGTTCATCAAATCCAGCTTATTCGCGATGGACTGAGATCCCACATATGCATCGTATGAGATGACAGGCTTGCCGGTGCGTTTTCCCCTTTTGGTTGTGATTACGATAACTCCATTTGATCCGCGCGAACCATAGATGGACGCGGACGAAGCATCTTTCAAAACTTGGATCGATTCGATGTCATTCGGATTTAAAGTCGCCAATGGATTTTGGGTAGGCGGTCGGAATCGGCCACTGCCTCGACGGAAGTTGTCGCCCTGCACGCCCAGGTCAACATTTTTAGAAATGGGAAAGCCATCTACCACGTAGAGCGGTTCGTTCCCTGCGGTGATGGAGCCCACTCCGCGCACTCGCACAGTCGGTCCAGCCCCGGGCTCGCCGCTGGTTTCACTCACTTGCACACCGGCCAACTGCCCTTGAATGGCATTTTCAAAACTAGTGACCGGAATATTCTTGATTTGCTCGGCAGATAGCGTCGCCACCGAACCTGTGATGTCTCTCTTCTGCTGGCGACCGTATCCCATGACCACCACTTCAGACAAGAGTGCTGAGCTCGTGAGCAGATTTATGTCGATGACACTTCTGCCTTCAATGGCTACGTCTTGCGTCGTGTAACCCGTGTATCCGATCACCAAGGTTGTGACCTCGTCTCCAACAGTGAGGGAATACGAACCATCTATATCAGTGGCTGTGCCCACACTGGAGTTTTTAGCCACCACTGTTGCACCGACAAGTGGCTCCCCTTGCTCATCTCGCACCGTGCCACTAATGGTCTGCTCCAGCGCCATTTCCTGGGCTGTCAGGGCTACGACCTGGAGTTGCTGGTAGGGGTTTTTCTTTTTTTGTTTTATCTGTACGGTGCCATCAGATTCCAATTTGGAAATTTGCTCAAAATGGCGCCGCAATTTCTTCACTTTCCTGCTGCCCGTTTTGCTCTTTTCATAAATCACGAAATATTTATTGCCGTGTGATTCGTATTTAAAATTTGTAGGTTCCAGGAGGCGATCTATTGCTCTATTTAGATTTTCCTCTTCTCGAAAATCAAACTCCATTTCGACTTCCGCCAGGGCTTTGCTGTCGTAGGAGAAGAATACCTGATATTTTTCTCCAAATTCATCCAGAATTTCAGACAGGGGCTTCACAAGCAAGAACGGCCCATCTGCATAGGCATCCATGGTGAAGCTCATCAGGAAGAGTATGGGGATAAGGTAAAATTTCCAAAATTTCATAGTCAACGTTTTAAAATTTTATTGGAATGTAGTTGAGTAGGATATCTGTATACGATTATTTAAATATTACTTGATAATGAGCTTGCTGCCCACGTGGGTTATTTTTGCATCCAAAGTGCGCTCTAGGATTGGGATGGCAATTTCCAGTTTGTCCATGGGCACACCCACCGTCTTTATTTGACCTTTTATTTTTTCGCTCTCGATGACAAGGGATACTCCATATATCTCCTGAATTTTCTTGAGAATTTCTGTGGTAGGCGTATCCTTCAGAAAGAGTGTGCCATCTTTCCATGAGATGTGCTTTGCAGCCGAAACTTTGTATTGCTCGGTCACGACATGTTCGCGAGATGAGTACGTAATCAAGTCTCCCGGAGCGAGAATTTTTTCCTGTCCGTCCAGTTCGAGTTTGATCTTACCTTCTTCGAGGAAAACATTTGTTTGCTCCCCACGGCTGTGCACATTGAAAGAAGTGCCGAGTACCTCGATGGAAAGATCATCGGTCACTACGGTGAAGGAGACTCCCGTTTGAGGTTTCTTTTCTACTTCAAAAAATGCCTCACCCTTCAGCCAGACTTTTCGATCTTCTCCTTCTGCCCATTCTTGAGCAAGCCGGATCTTCGAGTTTGCATTTAGTTTTACCACGGAGGCATCTGGCAGGGTCAGGGTTTTCCATTCTTCAAAACCCGTAGCATACGTAACATATTGAGTCGAGTTTTGCTGCCAAATCAAACCGGCTATTCCCAATAGTAGGATCAGCGCGGCTGCGATCGCAAGAAGTCTATTTCTTGTTTCATGCCGGGTGGATATACGGGAGGCTTTGGCATCTCCCATGGTTTCAATGAGCTTGGATTTAAATTTCGCCTGCTCACCGAGAAGATTGTTTGATGCCGATTGAAAGTAGGTTTGCATCCCGGAAAGAGCACCTTGCGCACTTCTGAGCGATTCTCTTTGTTCTGGATATTGATCAAGGAAATTTTCCCAAAATTTATCGGTCAAGGGATTTGGACTCTTGACCCAATCTCGAAAGATGGGATCTTCCAGAAATTCTTCGGTCGAATAGTTCTTAAAGCGTTGGTAATTCATGTTTAGGCTTGGTATATGTGGAAGAGATGAGGGAAAGGGAAGAAGTGTAACCCTCAATTTTGAAAAATTTTGAAAGTCGCGGTTTTTTAAGGCTGGATGAGTATGTGAACGATCAGCTGAGCAGCAGGCCCAAGATCGAAAGGAGCGTTTGTTTATCCTTCATCTCTTCACGTAGTTTCTTGAGGCCTCGAGAGGCAAAGTTCCTTGCCACTTGCACCCCGATGGATAGCGTGCCGGCAATTTGTTTGTAGCTCTTACCTTCATAGTAACGCTGATGCAACACCTCCCATTGATGAGGAGGCAGTCGATCCAGGGCATCTGTCAATTGCTGAGTCATCAGAGAACTAGACTCCGCATCGATCAAGAGATCCTCAAAGGGCTTTTCGTATTTTTGCCCAAGAACCGCTGTACGCGAAACAAAACGATCGAAGGTGCCTTGTTCTTTCTGTTGCAGCTGAAGCTTCGCTCGCACATTACGTTTTACGGACTGAAAAAGGTAGGCTTCAAAATGCTGGATGCTTTCCAGGCGGCTGTAGTTTTTCGCAATCCAGATGAACAGCTCCTGGACGACATCTTTTACTTGAGGAAGGTATCGCCCTTCTGTAATCTCC
>Ga0209828_1000999_pt1 | contig 26537 bp, 26 predicted proteins | sample MaitaG_FD_187429 | JGI IMG/M metagenome (GOLD analysis project Ga0209828, IMG submission 187429) | Marine algal microbial communities from Maine, USA - Maine_Asex2 metaG (SPAdes) (version 2) | ecosystem: Host-associated > Algae > Red algae > Unclassified | place: Maine, USA | collected 2015-01-05
AAGGCAAAGGTGTATGCGACACCACCAACCGCTGTCACCTAACCGATTGGCAAGCCTTACAAAGCATCTACCAAAATTATAATGGCGAAAATTGGTTAAACACAACCGGTTGGGATAGTTTAATTGTAAACCAAGATACAATACCAGCCAATTGCAATTTGGATGAATTTTATGGTGTTGCTACCAATGCTGAAGGTAGAGTTGATTCTATTAATTTGTCCGGCAACCAATTAAGTGGCAATTTCAATTCAGAATGGTTAAGCCTTGATTCTTTGACTTACTTAAACATAGCCAACAACAATTTAAGCGGCTGTTTTGATAGTTTGGCTATTGAACTTTGCGAGCAACTAAACTCTCCATATTTCGTCTCTGATAGTTTAATTGACAAAGGCAATAATTTTGACTCAAGCTGGGATTTCTTTTGCGCTTACCAAACTTGCGATACAACAAGTACGAGTATTTTTAATTTCGCAGTTCATCAGCCACTAAGCTTATTTCCAAATCCGGCAGCAAATTTTATTTATGATAATGTCGATTTTCCGTTAAGTGATAATCTCGAATATCAGATAATCGACATCAACGGTCAACTATTGAAATCATCAATTATAGATGCACAAAAAATAAGTGTTGCTTCTTTAAAAGCGGGAACGTATTTTTTGATAATAAGAAATGGAGAAAAAACATATTTAAGTAGGTTTGTAAAAATGTAGCACTATAGCCAGCAACTAACAAAGACTAAGGAACGGTAAAAAAATAAATTTACCATCTGACTTTGCCATTTTGCGATATACTTCCTTGATAAGCCTTGTCTTAGCCCACTAAGAATGCGTTTTCAACTCGTCTATCAAAAAATGGCTTTATCATAGTTGGTAAATTTGTTTTCTCATCGTTCCTAAATTATTTTTTTAGTAAAAAAAGATCTTTTAATAGCTTTATTCAAAAACTCCTTTAGCATTTAGAAAACTTATAACGCAACCAAACTTGTTAAACTTTCATCTTACTTGTTACACTAATAACTTACCTTTAACCTTTACGTATATATTACAGCAATGCGATTTGTATTTACTATAGCAATTTTTTTAATATTACTTGCCGGAGCTACGGCCCAACAAGTAGAGCAATTTACGCAACAAGCCTTCGGGCATTTTCAGTTTAACCCAGCTGCAACTGGCAAACACAAAGAAGCATTGTTACTGTTTAAATACCGCAGGCAATGGGTTGGTGCTTTTAATGGGCAAGAACCAAGTACACAAATTTTACGATATCAAACAAGGTTGCCTAATTTTAAAAATATTGGTATTGGTGCTGGTATTGTTAATGATAAAACTGGCCCAACCAGCAGAACAGCAATAGAATTAGCCTATTCTTATCGGTTAAAGTTTAAAGAAAATGGTGCTAATGTAAGTTTTGGCCTATCGGGCATGTTGATGCAATACCGTATTAATATTAACGAATTAACTACTACAGATATAGATCCATCATTACCAAGCGCAGTAGCAGATAACAAAAAGCTTGGTGCCGATTTGAATGCCGGAGTTTATATTTATGATAAAAAATACTACATCGGTTTATCGATAATGCAGTTATTTAAAAATAAATTTGTTTTTAATAACGATACTGTAGGTGTGAGTTTAGCTCGCCACACTTATGTTATTGTTGGTTACGAATACGATTTGGCCAATAAGTTTGAATTAGAACCTTCTATTTTGATAAAAAAAGTAGCCGCAACAACTGCGCAGTTCGATTTAAATGTTCGTTTAATTTACGATAAAGATTATTGGTTTGGCTTAAACTATAGAACCTCAGATGCGGTAAGTATTTATGCTGGCTTTACCTACAATAAAAGCTGGCATTTTGGCTATGGTTATGATATTACTACTTCAAAAATTCAAGACCTTTCTAATGGTGCACACGAATTGTTGGTGGCTTATTCTTTTGGTAAAAATGATCAATTAAAAACACCTTCCAATACAAATTAGCGAGCCATAATATTGTTTTTACAAAATACTAAAGTTTCACTTGGTTCTTCAAATCTCCCCTTTTTAGTTATACACTTCAATCAACTCAACCTCATAAATAATACAAGTATTAGCTGGTATTTTTTTGCCCCAACCTTTTGTGCCGTATGCTAATGCCGATGGAATAAAGAGTTTCATTTTTCCACCTGGTTTTAAAAGCTGTAACCCTTCGGCAAAGCCGTAAACAAAATCTTTTAAGGCCCTTACTTCTGTTCCGCCAGTTTTATCTGTGGTCCATACCGAAGCACCCTCTAATGTAGTTAAATTGTATTTTACTTTTACAACAGAATTAATATTAGCTACTGCTCCGTTGCCTTGCTTTTCAATGGTGTAAAACAAGCCAGATTTTAGCCAAAAAATATCTTTAATGTTATTAGTAGCTACATATTTTTGAATTTTTGCATCATCAACTTCCCATTGGGTTTGAATATCTTTTTTCTCACTATCGGTAAGGTTGGTATCGTAAGTGGTGTTTTCAAACTTAGGTTTTAAAGTTATTGAAGGTTGGGCAATGCAAAGGCATCCTAAAAAAATAAATACTGTTGCAAATGTTATGCGTATATATTTCATAAAAATAAATTTTAATTAGTGAACCAAGCTCATAATATTATTTTGAACATCGGCTAGTGTGCCAGAATAAGCAGTTAATGCGCCATATTGGTCAATTACATAATAAAGCGGCAACGACGAAATATAGAACTGCCGTGTAATGGCATCCAAATCATCATCGGCAAATAAATTAACGCCATTTATACCAATACGGTTAACATATTCGATGGCTTTGTCGCGGTTTTTATCAATAGAAACATTTACAAAAACCACTCCTTTTTCTTCTAAACCATATTTTAGGTGGCGGTATTTTTCAAAATTATCTAAACAAGGTTTGCACCAAGTTGCCCAAAAGCTTAGGTAAATTACTTTACCCTGGTAATCAGTTAAGCTAACCAACTCTTTGTTTTGGTTAGGTAAGGTAAAATTGGTATCGGTAATGCCGTTATAAATTTGAGAAAGTTCGTGATAAGCGCCATCAATCATTAACAACCACTCGTCGGTAAAGTTAAAATTAGTATATTCTTGCCGTTTGCTTTCCCATAAGTCCATTCTTTTGTTGGCCAATTCTTTTAAAAATAAACGGGTTAGTAAATAATTTCTTGAAATACCAATAAAATTTTCGGTTAATAGTTGGTAATATTCTTCGGCATTTTCATTAGGGCCTTCTCGCTGGTTTTTAGCGTTTAAATAACTTAGGTAAGTCATTAAGGCGTTTATATATTCTTTATTTTGAAGTTGGCTAATATCTTGTTTGTCATAATTTTGAAAAGACTGCTGCAAATCAAAAGGCATATCTGCATTGGTTGGCTTCATTAACGTTTGCTGGTAATAAAAATACACCATTCGGTTGTTTAGTCTGCGGGCTTCAAAGTTTGATAATATTCGTTGATAGTTTTCGCTACTTAGCGTATTGTAGTTGTTAAAGCTGTTTAAAAAATTAGTATAATTATTGTAATTAGCCTCAATTGAAGCATAAAAATTTTCGATAGAAGGTTGCTGCTGATATAAGCGTTCTACATTTTTACTGGTATGAAAATTAAATGGCCTATAGTAATATACTTTGTCATTATATTCTGGATATTGCTGGTTAAAGTCTATCCAAAATTTGTTTTTAGCAGCTTGCGTTCCGCTAAATTTTAGTGTTTGCTCAATATAATGTTGATCTACAGTTATGTTTAACGTTTCGCCCGGTTCTAAATAAAGCTTGCAAACATAATCTTTACCTACATATAAAAAAGCCTCTACAAATTCGTACAATTGAAATTGCAGATAAAACCTATTGTCTTTATCTAACGTGGCGGTTACAAAAGCTTGTTCTTGATTGGGCCTATTACTTGTATATTTTACCGCAACTGTTTGTGAAGATGGTTTTAAAATAGTACCCGTAATTTTTGTTGTATTGGCCGACAAAGCGAAGTAGCAAACTACTAACACCAAACTTAGGCACAACTTGTAGATATTTGTTTTCATAGGTGGGTTACATTACTCCAAATTTAAAAATTATTGATTTGCTTTGGTTAGATGCGCAGCAAATTTAACCGTTTAATTGGTAAAAATAGTAATTGGCGGTCGCTTTACAATTTCTACCGTAAAATCATTGCACAAAATGCACTAAAATTTCTCTTCCACACCTAGGCCAAACAAAGCAAAATCGTACTTAACAGGGTCGTCAGCATCAAACTGTTTTAATGCTTGGGTAAGTTCAACAGTAGTTTGCCAATCGCATTGTTTACGGGTAATTAAATTAAGTTTTCGGGCCACCCTTTCTACATGCACATCTAAAGGGCAAAGTAAAAGCTGTGGTTTAATACTTTTCCATAAGCCAAAATCAACGCCACTTTCGTCTCTTCGCACCATCCAACGTAAAAACATATTTAAGCGTTTGCAAGTAGATTTTTTTGTTGGCGAGGCTACGTGTTTACGAGTTCGCTGTGGGGCATCTTTTATATTAAAAAACAGCTGGTGAAAGTTAATTAGGCCTTGTGCTAAATTTTCGCTGCTGTCATTTACACCTATTGTAAAAGCAGTTTCTAAGCTTTTGTTTTCGGTATAATATTTTTTAAAAAAGTTTAAAAAATGTAGCGTATCGGTAAAGTTAAAGGTACGATGCTTAAAATTCTCAAAACGTTTATAGTCTTTTTCTTCTGCATTTACTACAAAATTATGAGGGTCATTGTCCATTAAATTAAGGAGCTCATTACATTTATTAATAATTGTGGTACGATTGCCCCAGGCCAGCATAGCTGCCCAAAAACCGGTTATTTCAACATCTTGCAACTTAGTAAAACGGTGCGGTATTTGAATAGGATCGGTAGTAATAAATTTCTTTTTATTGTAAAATTGATAACGATCATCTAAAAAAAATTTAAGCTTATTATTTTTCATTTACTGCTAAGATCAAAAAAAATGTTATTTTTATTTAAAATTTTTTAATTATGATATGAATGCACTTATCTACTTTAGCTTTTCCCAAACTAAATTCAATAAATTGTTATTAGCCGAATTAGAAATTACATCAAAAAAAAACAACCATAATTTAAATATAACTGGCTTATTATCTTACCATAATAATTATTTTTACCAATATTTAGAGGGTGACGAACGGCTAAACATATTGATGCACAAGATAGAGAACGACAATAGGCACACTATAGAAAAAATACTTCATTTTGATAATTTAACTGACCGAATTTTCCCTAAATGTTATATGAAATGTGTTGAATACAATCAAAATATTTTAACTGAAGACCTTTTAATTAGAAACTTATTTTCATTTGTGAAAAATGAAAAGCCAGTTAACATATTTGTAAAGTCTTCTTTTATTCAAAATTTGATAACTATAAAAAATCATCTGTGGTATAACTAAGGGATGATGAGAAAAGTTAAAAAGCCAGATCAAATTAATTTTGACCCGGCTTTTAAGAACAATCTACAACTACTTTTTTTGATTTGAAATGCTGTTACATTTCTTTTCGTTTAAATTTATGATGCAAATATGATACGCTTTTCACATAAATTTTAGATACAAATTTTTGCCTTTGTGCAAAAGAGTGATGTACTTACTGCTTTAAACAAAATTGCAATCAATTGATAATCAAACAATAAAAATAAACAAACAAAGGTAAAATGTGAGAGAAGGTGTTTTTAATGATTAATAATAGATTAAAGCAAAAACTACAAAACACTTTTAAATTTAGTAGCATCTTCTGTTATAAAGTTGCTATGTGTTGGTAGTTGGCTTTTCAGTTGGTTTAATACAGCATCAAAAATATTGGCTATTGCAGGCTTCTCAAAATAAAGCATGCCTGTTCTACGGTTAAAAAAATCACTTGGGCAAATCACCATTTCTTCCTTTATACAATATTCAATTTCGGCGTTTAATAAACTTTCTGCGCTTAAACCATTAAGCGCAGCATTTTCTAAAATTTTTGGTGTGTTAGATCCGTAGCGAAAAACTAATTGATGTATTCGTGCATTATCAATTCTGTTTTGGTACGTCTGTTGCAGCTCTGAGTTTAAAATATGTATATCTTTAGGATGCTTAAAATCGCCACCGCTTAATTTTATTTGCTTGGTAAAGCTTTCATCATAACTAAGTTGATGCTCCTCTTCTAAATAAGTGGCCGCTTTTTCAACCGCCCGCTTTGCCATTTTTCGGTAGCCCGTTAACTTACCACCAGCAATTGAAATTAAGCCGTTGGGGCTAATAAATATTTCATCTTTTCTCGAAAGTTCTGAAGGCGATTTCCCATCTTCATTAATTAGGGGGCGCAGGCCCGCCCAGTCCGATTCAATATCTGCTTTAGTTAATTTTACACTTGGAAACATGTGGTTAGCAGCATCTAATAAATACTCTTTATCTGCCTGTGTAGTTGTGGGGCTATCTACTTCTTGATTATAAAAAGTATCGGTAGTACCAATATAAGTGGTGTTGCTTCGTGGTATAGCAAATATCATTCTACCATCTGGCACATCAAAATATACCGATTGTTTTAGTGGCAAGCGTTTATAAGGTACTACAATATGCACACCTTTAGTCAACTGAAGCTTAGCATTGTATGTTTCTTTACTTAGGGCAATAACTTCATCAACCCACGGGCCGGTAGCATTAATTACTGCTTTTGTTTTAACTTTGTAAGTGTTGTTTAATAACTCGTCAGTAATAGTAACGCCATTAATTTGGTTGTTTTCATCATACAAAAAATTACTAACCTTGCTATAGTTTAAAGCTCTGGCTTTATATTGATTGGCTTTTTTTAAGGTTTCAATTACCAGGCGAGCGTCATCAGTGCGGTATTCTTTATAAATACCACCGCCTTGTAGTAGGTCTGTTTTTAGCAATGGTTCTTTAGCACTCACCTCTTCAATGCTCATCATTTTTCTATGTTCCGAGCGGTCAACCCCTGCTAAAAAATCGTACACTTTTAAACCAAAAGAGGTAGTCCATTCGCCTAACGAGCCATTTTTGTAAATTGGTAATAACATATCTTCGGGCAACACAATGTGCGGTGCGTTGTTGTAAATTACCGCACGTTCTGTACCTGTTTCGTGCACCAAACCAAACTCTAACTGTTTTAAATAGCGCAAACCGCCATGTATTAGTTTGGTAGATCGGCTGCTGGTTCCCCAAGCAAAATCGTTTTTTTCGAACAGTATACATTTCATGCCACGGCTGGTGGCATCTAACAAAATACCGGCACCGGTAATGCCGCCACCAATTACTACCAAATCATATTCGGTAGTTTTAATTTCTGTAAGCCAATCGCCTCGGTTTAATGCGCTAAAATTTGATTGTTGCAAATTATTTATTCTTTTACTTTTATCCAATAATTTTTATCTAAGTCAATATAGCCTCTATCAATTACTAAAGTGTCGCCTCTAAACCTAACTAAAGCATCTATTTTACCTTCAATTTTAAGCATCTTTCTGTCCGGAAAACTCATAGCGTTTGCTTTCATTTCGTAAGTAGTATTAGCTACTTTTTTTTGCGAATTACCCGAGTATAAAACTTTTCCATCTTTGGTCATTTCCATATACAATTCTTCTCCATCTTGCGGGGTGGTTTCTACTCTCATTCTACCACAACAAATACGTTTTACCCACATGTATTTTCCAGCCAAATTCATTTCAGTTTTCTGCTGTTTTTTATTTGCGCTTTCTATTGGTGCAGCTATTACTTCTTCTTCATCTATTACTTTCTCTTGGTCAATTTCCAGCGTTTCTGTTTCTAAAGTAGAAAGTTCTGTAGCGGGTTTTTCAATTTCTGCCGTTCCTTCTTCTGTTGGAGCCGCTGTCATCTCTTTTGTTTCTTTTATTACTTCGCTTTTTTGTGTGCTTACATTTTCATCTACTTCCACAGTAGCATCTTTTATTTCTTCAATTGCTTCTAAAGCTCTTTTTTTAGCCGCTTTTATTTCTTTCTTACTCATCTTTTCATTTGCTTCAATTTCAACTAGTTCTTCTATAACTTCTACATCTTTCTTTTTCACTTTTTTTCCTTTTTCTTTCTTTGCTTTTGCAGCTTTCTCTTCTTTATTCTTCTTAACCTTTACTGCATTTTCGTTCCTATCAGTTTCTACTTTTGTAGCTGCAGGGCTACTTACTTTTGGTTTTAGTACCGAAAGCGCATCGTTGTTTATTAAATTCGATGTCTTTTTTGAAGTGCCACAAGCAACTATTAAAATTGCGGTAGCTAACATTAAAAATAAAATATTTGTTTTCATAACTATAGTTATTTGTTTCTTAAAATTATGGTGCAAGTCTATCTATGCGCCAATTATTGTTCGTTTTTTTTGTGTATTGAAACCTATCGTGCAAGCGTGATTTTCTGCCTTGCCAAAACTCAAATAAATTTGGCTTTACAATATAACCGCCCCAATGTTTGGGCCGTTCAATTTCTTTTTTTGCGTTTACTTTTTCAAGTTCGTTCAAAAATTTATTTGCTATAACACCTCTGTTTTCAACAACCGAGCTTTGTGGCGAAATAGCAGAAGCTACTCTGCTTTCAAAAGGCCGTGCGTTAAAATACTGGGTAGACTGTTGGGCTGGCACTTTTTCGCAACCACCTTCAATACGAATTTGCTGTTGCAAAGCTTGCCAAAAAAACAAAATAGAAACTTTGTTATTTTTACCTATAGCCTTGCCTTTTTTACTCAAATAATTGGTATAAAATACAAAGCCCTTTTCACTAAAGCCTCTAAGCAAAACCATTCTAACCGAAGGCTGCCCATTGTTGTTAACCGTTGCCACACACATTGCATTTGGCTCTTTGACTTTCGCATCATAAGCATTGTTTAACCAAGCATCAAACTGATTAAATGGGTTAGGCATTAAGTTAACTCTATTTAACTGGCCCAATGTATACTCTTCTCTTATGGAGGCAACTTTACTCAAATTTATTTTAATTGCTATTTTACAAAGTAAAGCTAAACTATGCTTAAAACTTAAAAACAACAATTAAATAATGGTAAAATATTTTTAGAAGCGAAACCGAATTGCATCAATTAAACACTTCTCTTGCTGTCCGCTGTATCTTTTTGTGCCTTTACATAACAATAAATTGTACCAAAAGGATGCCGCTGCCATCAAGGCTAAATTACTAACTTTGGTTGGCCGTGGCTAATTTTTTAAAAATATTTTGTTGCAAAAAAAACTACACACATTTTATCAAACTAAATTTTCAAACAATTTGTTATATTCACCTGTATAATAATGAAAGCATATAAAATAATAAGCATTGTAGTTTTTGTTGCAATAATTTCTGGTATTATCCTTTTTTGTATTGCCTACTGTTTTATTAATCTTCAACCCGCTGTATCATCCCAATATATTCTTACTTGTGTAGAAGGGAAAGAACAACCAAATTTACTTTTAAATATAGCCAAACTTGAAGGCAAAGTAGATGTTTTGCAAAGAATGATACCAATTTATGCAGGCTTATTAGTTGCAATTGTACTATTTTTGACTTGGACGCAAGCAGGCATTGCAAGGTCAACAGCAATTGATGAAATAAATGATAACTATAAAAGTTATAAAGATCGAATTAAAAAACTAACTTTAGAAGCTAATGATTTAACAGAAAAAATTAAAGCGAAATACAAAATCATTAATGACTTAGATGAGAAATACAAAAGTATTAATGACTTAGATAATGTCGAATTTAATTTTGGTGATTTAGTAAATAGTTTAAAAAATAAAAATGATGGAAATACAAACTAAATACAGTATTGTTTCGGAGTTTATAAATGATATAATAAAAGTTGTTGATAAGGTTAACGCAAACACAGCAAACGATGGCGATTATATAAAGCTAAAAGAATACTTTACTATGGTTGGCATAAAAGGCGAAACTGTTGATAATGTTTATTTAGATTGTGGCTTTAATGATTTTAAAGATTTTCGAAAGCAAAGAAATTTTAGTAAAAAACAGCAAACAGGCAATATTTCTCGTACAATAAGTAAAATTAATGGTATGAAAGAAGGTGTTGTTGAGTTTCTTGATTTACAATTACTTAAAGAAAAGAGAAAACATATAGTTAAATAGTAAAAGCATTTTTTAAAAATGGTTGCTTAGCTTTACGCCCACAAAATGACAAAAGCCGAAAGCCTACAATTTATCATTAACACCTTAGAAGAACTGTACCCCGAAACTCCTGTTCCATTAACTCATAGTAGCAACTATACTTTACTAATTGCAGTATTGCTTTCTGCACAATGTACCGATGTACGGGTAAATAAAATAACACCAAAGCTGTTTGCCGTAGCCGATAATCCTTATGATATGGCCAAACTTTCTGTAGAAAAAATTGCCAACATTATTCGCCCCTGTGGTTTAACACCAATGAAATCAAAAGGTATTTATCACCTCAGTAAAATATTAATTGAACAACATAATGGCGAAGTGCCTCAAAGCTTTGAAGCCTTAGAAGCCTTGCCTGCCGTGGGCCACAAAACGGCCTCGGTAGTAATGTCGCAAGGTTTTGGTGTGCCTGCATTTCCGGTTGATACGCATATTCATCGCCTTGCTTTTAGGTGGAAATTAAGTAATGGCAAAAACGTAAAACAAACCGAAAAGGATTTGAAACGCTTGTTTAGCAAAAGCCTTTGGAACAAACTACATCTTCAAATTATATTTTTTGGCAGGCAATATTGTATGGCTCGTGGTCACATTCCTCAAAACTGCCCCATCTGCAAAAAAATTGGTAGAAAAAATATGGACAAACAATGGGCCAAATTAAAACCATAACAAATAAGCAACCGCTTAAACCGAAAAGAAAATGTTGAAAATCGTTTAATCTCAACCCCTTTCAAAAATCAACATTATATTACCATTAATTTGGTATCTTTGGGTTATGATAATCGCATCAATACACGGAAGACAAGTATTAGACTCAAGAGGAAACCCTACAGTAGAAGCTGAAGTTATTACCGAAAATGGGGTTTTAAGCAGGGCCATTGTGCCATCGGGCGCAAGTACTGGTAAGTACGAAGCAGTAGAATTAAGAGATGGTGACCAAAGCATTTATATGGGCAAAGGCGTTACCAAAGCAGTTAGCCATATTAACGATATTATTGAGCCAGAATTAATTGGCTTAGATGTGATGGAGCAACGCGAGTTAGATGAAATGATGCTTAAATTGGATGGTACAGATAACAAATCGAAAATTGGAGCTAATGCAATTTTAGCCGTTTCGTTAGCTATTGCCAAAGCTGCCGCCGACGAAGCCGGTTTGCCTTTGTACCGTTATGTTGGTGGCGTAAATGCGTGCACTTTGCCAATACCAATGATGAATATTTTAAACGGAGGCTCACATGCCGACAATAGTATAGATATTCAAGAGTTTATGATTATGCCAGTTGGTGCAGATAGCTTTAGCCAAGGTTTAAGGATGGGCGTTGAAGTATTTCATCATTTAAAAAAGGTATTAAAAGATGCTGGCCACGCTACCAATGTTGGCGACGAAGGTGGCTTTGCCCCAAATTTAAAAAGTAATGAAGAAGCCATACAAATAGTATTACAAGCTATTGAAAAAGCAGGCTACAAACCAGAAGATGATTTTTTAATTGCTTTAGATGCCGCTGCTTCTGAGTTTTATTTAGAAGATGAAAAAGTATATCACTTTCACGAATCAACAGGCGAAAAGCTAAGCAGTAGTGATATGGTAAGCTATTGGAAAGATTGGAGCGAAAAATATCCTATTATTTCTATTGAAGATGGCTTACACGAAGATGACTGGAAAGGATGGAAAGCCTTAACTGCTGCTATTGGCAATAAAGTTCAGTTAGTAGGCGACGATTTATTTGTAACCAACGAAACCCGTTTAAAGCGAGGCATTGAAGAAAAATCGGCCAACGCCATCTTAATAAAAGTAAATCAAATTGGCAGCTTAACCGAAACTATTAACACCGTTAGCTTAGCACAAAACAACAAATTTAATTGTGTAATGAGCCATAGAAGCGGCGAAACAGAAGATACTACTATAGCAGATTTAGCCGTTGCTTTAAATACTGGGCAAATAAAAACCGGCTCCGCATCAAGAACCGACCGCATAGCAAAATACAATCAATTGTTACGCATTGAAGAAGATTTGCTCGGGCAAGCTTATTACCCAGGAAAAAACTATAAATTTGTATAATTAAAAAGATCAATTGAAAAAGCAAAGCACAATTAACAGGCAAACAATTGGTGGTTTTTTAACTAACAAGTATAGTATTACAATAGTTGTGTTTATATTATACTTAGCTTTTTTTCAGCAAAACAATTGGTTGGCACAACGCAAATACCAGCAAAAACAAAAACAGCTACAAAGCGAAATTGAGTTTTATCAAAAAGAAATTGCTACTATTGATAAACAAACGAACGACTTACTTAACAACAAAGCAGCATTAGAAAAATTTGCCCGAGAAAAGTACCTAATGAAAAAAGAAAACGAAATTATTATAGTTACCGAATAAATATTTAATAATGAAAACAGCAACTTACATAAGTATCAGCTTCATCATTTTTTTAACGTGCTTTTTTTCTACTATTGAAAGCTACGCACAAAGCGGTGTAGAAGGCCACGGCAATGCCAATGCCTACGAAATGGCTGCCGGCATACGAGGCGGTTTTGGTATCGGACTTACCTATAAATTGGCTTTAGGTGAAAATAAATCGAGCTATGCAGAAGGTATCGGTTATTTTTATAATGATGCTGTAAGTATTAAAGCATTATACGAAAAAACTTTTACTACTAGTGTTGATGGCTTGCGTTGGTATGTTGGGGCTGGCCCAAGCGTTGGCATAGGCAGCACGGCTCACCTTGGCGCAAGCGCTATTGCAGGTATAGAATTTAATTTTTCTGATATCCCATTTAATATTTCATTAGATTATATGCCGACTTTTAGAATTTTAAAGAAAAATGCACTAAAGTTATTTGATGCAGAGGTTGGTGGTTTGTCTATTCGGTATGTTATTAGATAGTAATTTTTTTTTGATTGAAAATTAATTTTGATTACTAGGCTACTACTAACGTATTGCTGCTTACTTTTTTATTTACTATATTAGTACATTATGAACATTACGTTAAATAAAGATTTTGAAAGTTATGTAAATAGCAAAGTAGCCGCAGGAGATTTTAATAACTCAACCGATGTGGTGCAAAAAGCTTTGAGTTTACTTAAAGCGCAAGACGATAAAAAGCAAGCATTACGAGCTGAATTACAAAAAGGAATTGATGCTATTAATGAAGGACGATTTTCTACTAAAACACCAAGACAAATTTTTAAAGAAGTTTTAGCCAAAAGAGAGCAATAAAATTAACGATAGAAGGTGCAAATACTCTTTTCCGATAAAGCTGAAGAAGATCTTATTAAGATTACTGAATATACTATTGACACTTGGGGTTTTAAACAAGCTGACAAATATAATTTGGATATAGAGAACGCTTATAAAACAATTCAAGAAAATCCTTTTCACCCATTAAGTAAATCTAAAGAAGATATTTTAAAAGGTTTAAGAAGCTTTAATGTTGGAAAGCACGCTATATTATATCGCATCTTAAACAAAAAATCTGTTGAAATAATTAGGATATTGCACCTTTCAATGGATTTTAAAAGACATTTTTGATCAATCAAAAAAACTAATCTTAGCTCAATATTTAACATAAAATTTTTTAAAGCTTAATAATTTGAAGTTTTTAAAGCAGCATATATTTTTTGACCAATATAAAAATACCCCATGCAATTAGTAGCAAAAACATTTGCTGGTTTCGAGTCAATTTTGGCAGAAGAATTAGCGCAAATTGGTGCAAAAAAAATAACGCCCGAAAAACGAGCTGTTGTTTTTGAAGGTAGCTTAACCACATTGTACAAAGCCAATTATTGTTTATACACTGCCCTGCGTATTTTAAAACCGTTTTATCATTTTAAAGCACGCTTACCTCAACACTTATATAAGCACGTTGGCAAATTTAATTGGAGCAGTTTGTTTAATACCGAGCAAACTTTTGCTATTGATGCAACAGTTCATTCTACTTACTTTAATCATTCTATGTATGTGTTGCAAAAGGTAAAAGATGCAATAGTTGACCAGTTTAGAGATAAGTTTGGTCGCCGCCCTTCGGTAGATGTTCAAAACCCTGATATAAGGTTACACGTAAGAATTAAAAATGATGAAGTGAGCCTTTATTTAGATAGTTCTGGCTTTAGTTTACACAAGCGGGGTTATAGAGATACCCAACATCAAGCACCAATAAATGAAGCCTTGGCTGCAGGTTTAATAATAACCAGCGGTTGGAAAACCGACCAACCGTATTACGATTTAATGTGTGGTTCTGGTACTTTTTTAGTAGAAGCAGCTGCCATCGCCACCAAAACACCGCCCGGTTATTTTAGGTCGGATACTTATGCTTTTGAAAAATGGGAAGATTTTGATGAAGAGAAGTGGAAGAAAATTAAGCAATATACCAACGAAGCAATTGAACCGCTTACAACACCTATTTATGGTTTTGATATTGATGGTAGAATGATTGAACAAAGCCAACAACACTTAAAAATAGCTGGCTTTGATAAAGTAGTGCAGTTAAAACAAGTAGCCATTGCCGATAGCCGCCCAACAGAAGGTGAGGCAGGTTTAATTGTAGTAAACCCACCTTACGATTTGAGGATAAAAAACGACGATATTGATGCCTTATACAAAAGCATAGGCGATACTTTTAAACAAAAATATAAAGGCTTTAATGCTTGGGTATTAAGTGGTAACAAAACAGCTATTAAAAACATAGGTTTAAAAACCGCCAAAAAAATGACCTTTTATAATGGTTCTGTAGAATGTAAGTTTCATAAATACGAACTGTACTAAAACTTTAGATTTTATTAAAACGGGTTAAAAACCTTTGAGAGTTGCCCTCAAAATTATAACTTTACCTCACTTAAATTTCAATAAAATGATCTTACATATATTTTTAATACTAAGCGGCTTAATTCTTTCAGTTGAACTTATGCGACAAATACCAATTATTGGTGATGAATTAGAAGGTGCTATCAAATTTCTTTCAAAGTATTCTCGCTTAATAGGAGGCGTAACTTTAATATTAGGCCTTTTAAAAATTTTCGGCAATCCCTTTACCAGTTTGGTAGCCATTACTGTTGGCTTGGTATTATTGGTAGATCATTTAGATGAAATACCAGCAGCCGGTGGCCCACTAAAAACCTTGGCCCAAACCGTTGAACCTTTTGATGAATGGATTGGTTTGGGGGGTGTAATTATAGGTATTATTTGGTTGTTGTTTTAAATTAACATATTGGTTGGGTTTTCTAAGTTGGCTTTAAAGTTTTGCAAAAATAAAGCACCAGTTGCACCATCCACTACTCGGTGATCGCAGCTTAAAGTAACTTTCATTTTGTTAATGGTTACCCAATTACCAGCTTCGTTTTGTAATGGCATTTTTCTAATTGCGCCAACTGCCATAATGCAAGCATCTGGTGGGTTAATGATTGCTGTAAATTCTTCAATGCCCATCATACCTAAATTAGAAATGCTAAAGGTATTGCCTTGCATTTCTTCCATACTTAGTTGCTTGTTTTTGGCTTTACCGCCCAACGTTTTTGTTTCTGAGGCTATGTGTGCTAAGCCTTTATTGTCTGCAAAGCGGATAACAGGCACTAATAAACCTTCGTCAACGGCAACTGCCATACCAATATGTATGTGTTTGTTAAGTCGTATTTTATCGCCCAACCAACTTGCATTTACATAAGGGTGTTGGCGCAAAGCCATTGCGGCTGCTTTTATTACTATATCGTTAAAAGAAATTTTTACGGGCGAAGTTTCGTTCATTGTTTTACGGGCAGCCATTACGTTATCCATTGTTGCATCAATAGTTAAGTAAAAATGTGGTGCCTGAAATTTACTTTCTCCTAACCTTCGTGCAATGGTTTTGCGCATAGAAGAAAGGGCAATGTCTTCAAATTGCTCTTCGGCAACAATTGTGGGTAGTGTAATGTTTGCAGCAGCTTGTGCTGGCGCATCTGTTGGTTGTGGGTTAGCTAAATAGCTTTCAATATCTCGTTTAACTATTCTACCTTCTTCACCTGTACCAGTTAAAGAGGTAATATTAATGTTATGTTCTGTTGCCAGTTTTTTAGCTAATGGAGAAATTTTAACCCTACCATTGTTAGCAGTAGGCATTGCCGCTGTTGCTGGTTGTGGCTGTTGGGCAGCGGCTGGTTGAGGTGCTGGCGCAGTTGGCTCTTCTTTAGGTTTAGGTGCTGTAGGTTCTTCTTTAGGTGCATCTGTAGTGGCTTCTGGTTTAGCAGCAGCTTTGTTTTCTACCTCGGCCAGCAAAGCTTTATAATCTTCTCCAGCTTCTCCAATAATGGCTAATACACCTTCTACTGGCACAGAAGCTCCCTCTTCAACACCAATATATAATATGGTGCCTTCTTGATAGCTTTCTAATTCCATAGTGGCTTTGTCGGTTTCTACCTCGGCCAATAAATCACCAGGTTTAATGCTGTCGCCAACTTTTTTATGCCAAGCAACTAACAGCCCTTCTTCCATGGTGTCGCTCATACGAGGCATTTGTATTAATTCTGCCATTTTACACTTCTTTTAATTTCAGTAATCAAAAGTAATATGTTTTAGTTGTATTAAATTGATTATTGCTGCTTTTTTGTGCCAAAATATTGTTTAATGAGTTTAAGCTGTTGTTTGCGTTAGGGATAGCGGCTTTGTTTGAGCTCGTTTTTTCGTTCTTTATATAAAATATTGTTTAGGACTTGGAGGTAGATTTTTTTTGTACAACTGTAATAATATCGCATAAAAAACAGCGAGTGCCGTAAGCCCGACCCGCAGGGAAACGCCCAAATTATTTTTAATAAATTATATGGATCGTTTGTTCGAATTGTAAGAATTTGTGAGAGGATAGTAGAAAAACTTATCTTAGCCGTATTATAAACAAATTGATTAAATGAAGTTGAGTGAAAAGGCAGTTCGATTTTGTACGTTGCTATTTATTTTAATACTATTTGGCTGTGGGGGAGAAACGGCTAACAATGCAAACGGCAATGAAGAAAGAAAAAAGGGCGCGCTTATAAAAGCGAAAGGCGACCGCTATTATGGTGGGGTTTTTAGAATTAACGAAACAGAGTTTTTGCGGAGCTTATACCCGCAAAACATTACAGAAACTGTTGGAAATAGAATTGCCAGATGCATTTATGATGGTTTAATAAAACTAGATGATGAAACCTTAACGCCTATACCTGCCATTGCTAAAAATTGGACGGTGAATGATGATGCAAAAACGTATCGCTTTAACTTACGTGAGGATGTTTATTTTCACGATGATGAATGTTTTGCTAATGGAAAAGGGCGCCAAGTTACCGCAAAAGATTTTAAATATGTGTTTGATTTGTTGTGTACTTCGGATGTAAACAACCAAGGCTTTAATTTTTTTAAAGATAAAATAAAAGGGGCAAATGATTACGACACAGCACTAAAGGCAGGCAAGGTTGTGGCTGGCGGTGTTTTAGGGGCAAGGGTTATTAACGACTTTACTTTTGAGTTGGAACTAGAACAACCTTTTGGTAGTTTTTTACAACTATTGGCGATGCCGTTTTGCTATGTTTTTCCGAAAGAAGCGGTTGAAAAATATGGCAGTGAAATGCGAGTGAATGCTGTTGGTACTGGGCCATTTAAGTTAAAGGCAATTAAAGAAGATGAAGCGGTGATTATGGTGCGTAATAATCAATTTTGGGGAAAAGACGAGTTTGGCAATCAACTGCCTTACTTAGATGCTGTAAAATATACTTTTGTTAAACAAGACAAAGCTGTATTGTTGAGCTTTGAAGAAGGTAAGCTGGAAATGAAATATCGTTTGCCTTTGGAATTGACCGACGAAGTAGTTGACCGAGAAGGTAATTTGCAGGGCAAGTATAAAGATTTTGTGTATCAAGATATGGTGACGATGAGTGTTTACTATTACGGCTTTCAGCATAAAGGCGATTTGTTTAACAACAAAAAATTACGACAGGCTTTTAATTATGCTATTGACAGAGATGCAATTGTTGAATACACTTTAAAAGGCCAAGGTTTGCCTGCTAACAACGGCTTGGTGCCACCAGCTTACCCATTTTATAAAGCAGAAACGATAAAAGGCTACAATTATAACCCAGAAAAAGCACGCCAACTATTAGCAGAAGCGGGGTACCCAAATGGTAAAGGATTTCCTGATTTGATACACAACATTAACTCGGGCGGTGGCCGTAATGAACAAGTAGCAGAAGCTACCCAAAAGATGCTAAAAGAAAACTTGAATATTGATGTTGAAATTATTAAGATGCCTTTTGCACAGCATTTAGAAAATTTAGAAACTGGCAAAGCACAATTTTGGCGTGCGGGTTGGGTGGCCGATTATCCAGATCCAGAAAACTTTTTGAACCTCTTGTATAGTGTACACATTCCACAAAAGATGAGCGACAAAAGTTACATCAACTCTATGCGGTATGCCTCGCCAGCTTTTGATGCCGCCTTTAGCAAAGCCTTGTCAACTATTAATGATGAAGAGCGTAACAAACTATATCGCAAGGCCGATCAAATTGCAATGGACGATGCGGCCGTTATTCCCTTGTTTTATTATAAAGATATTAGGTTGGTACAACCTTATGTACGCAACTTTCCACAAAATGGAATGGAATATAGAGATATGAGCGAAGTGTGGATGGTGCCGAAGTAGAGCTATGTTTACATTTTAAATTTACTTATTTAAAAATAAACGCTGGCAATATGTTGGTACTATAAATGAAGATTTTATATTTTTTATAAAGGAGTAGTTTTTTTTATATTGCTATAGAAAAGCATACACTTTATGCCTTACCTTTGCCAGTAGATGAAACAATTGCCTAGCAGAAGCGTCTTCTACTTTTTAGTATTTACCCTAATTATTATATTTATACAAGTGGCCATTGGTGGCATTACCCGCTTAACCGATAGTGGCCTTTCTATGACGGAGTGGAAACCCATAATGGGCAGCATACCACCGCTTAATGCCGAACAATGGAGCAAAGCTTTTGAAGGTTACAAGCAAATACCGCAATACGAAATTGTAAACAAAGGCATGAGTATGAGCGATTTTAAGTTCATCTTTTTTTGGGAATATATGCACCGTATGTGGGGCCGGGTAGGTTTTATGTTTATACTTTTTGGCTTTTTATATTTTTTGGTAAGAAAGCAATTAAACCCAGTTTGGATTAAACGCTTTATTGCAGTTATCTTACTATATGCAGCACAAGGCGTTATGGGTTGGTTTATGGTAAAAAGCGGTTTATCAGAAAATATACGAGTGAGTCATTATCGCTTAACGGCACATTTGCTTTTAGCCATTTCTATATTTGCCTACTTTGCCTGGTTGCTAAGTAAATTTTTTAAAGTAGAAGCTGTTGCCACAAAAGCATCTTTACAAAAAATAAAACCTTACGCTATTGCTTTAATAATATTACTATTAATACAAATTACCTACGGCGGTTTTATGGCCGGCATTAAAGCAGCCATACATTACCCAAGCTGGCCATTAATGAATGAAAAGTTTGTACCAGATAATCTCTTCTTTATGAAACCTTTCATTAAAAATTTTGGTGAGAATATTGCTACTATACAATTTGTACATCGCTGTTTGGCTTACTTTTTATTGTTTGCTATTAGTTGGTTTTGGTTTAAAGTGAGGCCACAGATTAAACATTGGTCGGTAAGTGCTTTACCAATACTTTTGATTGGCCAAGTGGCTTTGGGCATTGCAACTTTACTGGCTGCAAAAGGCGGCGTGGTTTCTATTAGCTGGGGCGTAATGCATCAAATAACGGGCTTGTTATTGTTTACCAACTTTTTACTGGTTTGGTTTATTATAAAAGATCAGTTGATGCTTAGTAAAACAAAAAGTGTCAATTAAACAATGGCTTCCGAAAAATTTTCATTAAAAAAACGATTGCGCAGTTTTAAACATGCTTTTGCTGGTTTAGGCATAATGCTTAAAGCAGAACACAACTTTCGTATTCATTTATTGGCTGCGCTTGTCACTATTTTTTGTAGTTGTTTTTTTAAGATCGCTTATTTTGAATGGCTAATAGTATTATTGCTAATTGGTTGGGTACTGTGTTTAGAAATTATAAATAGCTGCATAGAACAAACAATGAATTTTATGAGTACCGATAAACATCCTACCATAAAAAAAATAAAAAACTTGGCAGCAGCAGCAGTTTTAGTAAGCGCCATTACTGCATTTGTAATTGGGTTGATTATTTTTGTTCCGAAAATTTATTATTTAATATTTGGGTGAGCAATGGAACAAGTATAATTGGAAATGAATGTGCTAAAAAATGTAAATGAATACACTTTCAAGTGAACCTGTTCACTTGTATATTTTGAACTTGATTAATAAAAAACCTATAAATTATTTATGGCCTTACCAAGGTTAAAATCAATACAAGAAAAAAGTAAAACCGATTGGCGAGCTGCTTTTGCTGCGCTAAAATACATTCCTCAATTTTTTAATGAAATTAGAAAGAGCGGGCCACTAATGTTTTATAGCAACGTAGCTTGTCGCTTGTTTAATGCCTTAACACCAATTGCAACTTTATGGGTAGGCAAATTAATAATTGATGAAATTGTATTACAAATAAACCAACCAACTGCAAGCTATGAAAACCTGTGGCCGCTAATTGCCTTAGAGTTTGGCATTGTAATTATTGCCGATATTATTAACCGCCTAATTAATTTAACCGATGGTTTGTTGGGCGATTTATACGCTAACGCATCTTCTATAAAAATAATTGAAAAAACGAACCAGCTTAGTATTGCCCAATTAGAAGACAGCGAATTTTACGATAAGTTAGAACGGGCCAGAACGCAAACCAATGGCAGAGTTGGTTTAATGAGTAATACTTTGTTGCAGTTTCAAGATGTAATTGTAATTATTTCGCTCATTAGTGGCTTAATTTATTTTGAACCGTGGCTCATCATTTTACTGCTCTTTAGTATTATCCCTTCTTTTATAAACGAGTTAAACTTTACATCATCTCGCTATTCTATTGCCCGAAGCTGGACAGCAGAAAGGCGCACCCTTGATTACTTGCGATACATTGGTGCCAATGCCAAAACCATTAAAGAAATAAAATTGTTTAGTCTTACTGGTTTTATTGCTGGCAGGTTTAAAAATCTATCTAACAGTTATTACAACGTTAACAAAAACTTGGCAGTTAGGCGAAGTATTTGGGGAGCGGTGTTTAACATCTTAGGCATCTTATCTTACTATGCTGCCTATATTTTAATTGTAAGCCGGGTTTTAGTAAAAGTTTTAAGTATTGGCGATTTAACTTTTTTGGCTGGTTCGTTTAACAGCTTGCGTAATCGCTTGCAAGGTTCGTTTTCGCGCATTACCCGCATATCAGAAAGTGCTTTAAACCTTCAAGATTATTTCGATTTTTTAAATTTAGATGGAGAAAAAAAACGTAGTGATTATGCAGCTATTCCCCAAACCATACAGCAGGGTTTCACTTTTAAAAATGTTAGCTTTGCTTATCCTGGTGCAGATCAATTGGTTTTAAAAAACATTAACTTTACGTTAAGGGCAGGCGAAAAAATGGCTTTTGTTGGAGAGAACGGCGCTGGTAAAACAACGCTAATAAAATTAATACTGCGTTTCTACCAACCTGCTTCGGGCGAAATTTTATTAGATGGCATTAACATTGAACAATTTGAAAAAGCAGCTTACCAAAAAATGTTTGGCGTAATTTTTCAAGATTTTATTAAGTACGAATTTACTATTAAAGAAAACATTGCCGTTGGTAGTATTGGCGATTTAAATAACTTAGATAAGATTAACCAAGCAGCAGAAAACAGTTTAGCCAACGAAGTAATTAACAGTTTAAAAGATGGTTACCACCAACAGTTGGGTAAACGCTTTGCAAGAGGAACAGATTTAAGCGGCGGGCAATGGCAAAAAATAGCTTTAGCAAGGGCTTATATGAAAGATGCTTCCGTAATGATTTTAGATGAACCAACCTCTGCCTTAGATGCAAGAGCAGAGTACGAAGCCTTTCAACGTTTTATAGGTTTAACCAAAAACAAAACGAGCATTATTATTTCGCATCGCTTTAGTACGGTGCGTATGGCCAATAGAATTTTGGTTTTAAAAGATGGCACAATTTTAGAAATTGGTAACCACAAAAAACTAATGGAAAACAAACAATTATATGCGGAGTTATTTAGCTTGCAAGCGGTGGGCTATAGGTAATGGGCTTTTAATTTGTTGGTATTAATTATAACTTAACTTAAAGCTCTACTTGCAAACTCCGCTAAAGCAACTTATCTTTAAAAAAAATAAAACGTGTATATAGGCGAAAATACTTGTGTAATAAAAGGGACGGTTGTTGAACAAATGACCACTAATGATTTTTTTGATTTTTGCAATGCCAACAAAACACTAAATTTTGAAAGAGATGAAAATGGAAATATTATATTAATGTCACCAACAGGAAGTTTAACCAGTTTAATAAATAACAACATCGCTTATCAATTAACACAATGGAATAGGGAAGCAAAAACTGGAGTTGTTTTTGAATCAAACGGCGGCTTTACTTTGCCCGATGGTTCGCAAAGAGCGGCAGATGTTGCTTGGGTAACCAACAACAAATGGAATGCATTAAGCCAAGAAGAGAAAGAAAAGTTTGCACCTCTTTGTCCTGAATTTGTAGTTGAGCTTCGTTCTAAAAGCGACGAACTAAATTACCTACAAAAAAAGATGGAAATGTGGATTAGCAACGGCGCTTTAGAGGCTTGGTTAATTGATACTATTGAAAAAAACGTTTATATTTATAGCAAACAAACCAATTATAAATTAATACCCAATTTTAGTGAAATAATAAGCACTACAAATGTTTTACAAGGCTTTCAGTTAAATTTATCTGAGTTGAAAAATTAGCAGAACCAACTACAAATATTAATTGATACCAATTTTAAAAAGCACAATAGCATTATTAGCCAATCGCTTCTTTTAAAAACCAACTTGCAAACTCCGCAAAAGAAACTTATCTTTAAATAAAAATTAAAACGTGTATATAGGCGAAAATACTTGTGTAATAAAAGGGGCGGTTGTTGAACAAATGACCACCAATGATTTTTTTGATTTTTGCAATGCCAACAAAACACTAAATTTTGAAAGAGATGAAAATGGAAATATTATATTAATGTCACCAACAGGAAGTTTAACCAGTATTTATAATGGAGATATTTTTTTTCAACTAAAAAGTTGGAATAATAAACACAAACTGGGAGTTGTATTTGAATCAAACGGTGGCTTTACTTTGCCCGATGGTTCGCAAAGAGCGGCAGATGTTGCTTGGGTAACCAACAATAAATGGAATGCATTAAGCCAAGAAGAGAAAGAAAAGTTTGCGCCTCTTTGTCCAGAATTTGTAATTGAGCTTCGTTCTAAAAGCGACGAACTAAATTATTTACAAAAAAAGATGGAAATGTGGATTAGCAACGGCGCTTTAGAGGCTTGGTTAATTGATCCTATTGAAGAAAACGTTTATATTTATAGCAAACAAACCAATTATAAATTAATACCCAATTTTAGTGAAATAATAAGCACTACAAATGTTTTACAAGGCTTTCAGTTAAATTTATCTGAGTTGAAAAATTAGCAGAACCAACTACAAATATTAATTGATACCAATTTTAAAAAGCACAATAGCATTATTAGCCAATCGCTTCTTTTAAAAACCAACTTGCAAACTCCGCAAAAGAAACTTATCTTTAAATAAAAATTAAAACGTGTATATAGGCGAAAATACTTGTGTAATAAAAGGGGCGGTTGTTGAACAAATGACCACCAATGATTTTTTTGATTTTTGCAATGCCAACAAAACACTAAATTTTGAAAGAGATGAAAATGGAAATATTATATTAATGTCACCAACAGGAAGTTTAACCAGTATTTATAATGGAGATATTTTTTTTCAACTAAAAAGTTGGAATAATAAACACAAACTGGGAGTTGTATTTGAATCAAACGGTGGCTTTACTTTGCCCGATGGTTCGCAAAGAGCGGCAGATGTTGCTTGGGTAACCAACAATAAATGGAATGCATTAAGCCAAGAAGAGAAAGAAAAGTTTGCGCCTCTTTGTCCAGAATTTGTAATTGAGCTTCGTTCTAAAAGCGACGAACTAAATTATTTACAAAAAAAGATGGAAATGTGGATTAGCAACGGCGCTTTAGAGGCTTGGTTAATTGATCCTATTGAAGAAAACGTTTATATTTATAGCAAACAAACCAATTATAAATTAATACCCAATTTTAGTGAAATAATAAGCACTACAAATGTTTTACAAGGCTTTCAGTTAAATTTATCTGAGTTGAAAAATTAGCCATTACCACCACAAACATCAATCTTTATAAAATATCAAATCACTACTGCCGTTTACCCTAATTTACATGTATTCAACACGCTAATAATTATATTATGAATATTTCTGAAAAAGAATTTCAACATTACGACCAAATGGCGGAAATGTTGAAAACGATGGGCCATAGCTTAAGAATTTCAATAATAAAATTGTTGTGTGAAAATAAAAGACTATCAGTTACAGAAATATTTACTGCGTTAGGTATTGAGCAAGCCGTTGCTTCCCACCATTTAAGGTTGCTAAAATCTGCCAGAATAGTTGCTTCGCAAAAAAAAGGTAAAAACGTTTATTACTCCATAGCCGACCCTATAATTAGCAAAATACACAAGCTAATACGGTTAAAAAACTAAGCCTAAACCAACTTAGAAATGATGAGAAAATAAATTTACCATCTAATTTTGCCGCTTTCAGAAATACTTGCTTGAAGAAGCCTTGTTTTAGCCCCACTAATACTGCGTTTTTCAGCTCGTCTATCAAAAAATGGCTTTATCATAATAGTAAATTTATTTTCTCATCATTCCATATATTTTCAAGGCTCAAAAAAAAGTTTCTACAAAAATTTGTTAATTCAAATATAGTTATCTATATATGTAACTATATAAATCTAATAATATGAAATTTTTTAAACTTTTTAAGCTCATTTTACTTGTGCTTATTTTAGGTTGTAGCAATTTGTGGGCGCAAGAAGCTCCCGAAGAAATTGACCACAGTTACAAACCGCTTACTTTAAAATTAAACGAATCGGGTAGCAAATATGTACGGTTTATTATGTGGCACCAAATTTGGGCAACTACTAATAATTTATCGGCCACCGATGCAAAAACGCAACTAAATTTTAGTATGCGGCGTTCTCGCTTTTTGGCTTTTGCTCAAATATCTCCTAGGTTTATGATGTTAACCCACTTTGGTTTAAACAGTTTAACACCAAACAATCAAACTTCCTTGGGCAACGATGGTGATTCGCCTCAAATGTTTTTACACGATGCCTGGGGCGAACTCAAAATTACCAACGATATATATATTGGCGCCGGATTGCATTACTGGAAAGGCTTGACTCGACAATCAAATACCAGTACTTTAAATTTAATGACGATGGATCAACCGAGGCCTTTTGTGCATTGGCATTCTTTAGGTATTACCGATCAATTTGCACGCCACTTGGGCATGTATGTTAAAGGAGCGCCAGGCAAGTTAGAGTATCGGGTAGCATTTAATAATCCAGGTAGGTCACCGCTTGGTGCAGGAAAAGATTATAGTGCCAGCTTTGATACTACAGGTATAGCAACAAGTAATTTAACTTATACAGGGGTAAGCGAAGATAATGCCGATGGTGACCCAACAGGCAATTTGGTAATAGAAGGCTATGTAAAATATAACATTTGGGATAAAGAATCGACCAAACTACCTTTTTATCCGGGTACTTATTTGGGTAAGAAAAAAATACTATCGTTTGGGGCTGGCTTCTTTTTGCATCCAAATGGAATGTATGATAATGTTTTAGCAGCGCATAATAGTGTTTCTCATTTAGCATTAGATGGTATGTTGGAGTTGCCAATGGATGGTGGTTCACTAACTGCCTATGCTTCTTTTATTAATTTTAATTACGGCAATGATTATGTTAGCAGATGGGGTGGCACGGGTAATGCTATTTATGCCCAACTTGGTTATTTAATTAAAAAAGCCAGGGTAATGCCTTATGTATCGGTCAACAATTCTTCTTTTGAAGCAGTAGCTGACCCAATAATGGAATTAAATGCTGGCTTTAACTATTTTATTAATGGACACAATGCCAAACTAACTGCCGAATATCATTTAATAAATAAAGACTATCGCGAAGGTGCAATAACGGTAGGTGGCACAGAAAGCTTATCTCAAATTAGAGTTCAATTACACATTTTCTTATAAAAAAAATAATTATGTCTAATAAAAATTTACAAGACTACTGGAAAAAGAATCTCCGGTATCTACTCATACTACTAAGTATATGGTTTTTTGTTTCTTATGGCTGCGGTATATTATTTGCCGATGTT
>Ga0209828_1001001_pt1 | contig 26531 bp, 25 predicted proteins | sample MaitaG_FD_187429 | JGI IMG/M metagenome (GOLD analysis project Ga0209828, IMG submission 187429) | Marine algal microbial communities from Maine, USA - Maine_Asex2 metaG (SPAdes) (version 2) | ecosystem: Host-associated > Algae > Red algae > Unclassified | place: Maine, USA | collected 2015-01-05
TCGCAGACGACTACGGCCACCATGACACGGTCGCCGACCTATTTCGCTCAATCGGCAATGACGAACGCCTCCACAAAGAAGAGTCCGAGTCCCTCATCAAACAAGCGCGGTTTAGCTGAGTTGCTGCGGCCCTTGCCGGGCCGCCCCGTCGGTCGCGGAGCGACCGAAGACATAGGGATCGAGGGTTTCTTGGGCGCGGATGCGCCACTTGTGCCAATTGCCGCCGCCGTAGTACGCAAGACTGCCGGGCTCGGCTTGGCCCTCGCCGTTGTAGTACGAGATGCAGTCGCGTAGCGGTGCGGTGGCGATGTCGGCCATTTTGCAATGCTCGGCGTAATCGAACTCGACTTGCTCTTCTACGTCGACCGTCACTGCACCTTGTTCGGCCATGGTTTCGAGCATCCACACGATGTAGTTGCCGTGGGCATCAAGAGCGTCGGTGAAGTTGAAGCTACCGCCACCGCCTTGGGGGCCAGACACGATGAACAAGTTCGGGAAGCCGTTGCTGTGCAACCCGAGGAACGTGCGAGTGCCCTCGTCTTGCCACTTCTCGGTCAGTGTTCGACCGCCTTTGCCGACCACCATGTTAAACGTCGACGTGGCCATCCACTTGAATCCTGTGGCGTAAATCAGCACATCGAGTGGGTAGTCGACACCGTCGTGCACGATGCCGCTTTCGTCGATCCGTTGCACACCGAGCGGGGCAGTGTCGACGAGATGTACGTGATCGAGATTGAACGTTGGCAGGTACTCGTCGTGAAAGGCCGGCCGCTTGCACCCGTACGGGTAGAACGGTTTGAGTGAGGCTGCAACCTCGGGATCTTCAACTGCGCTGTCGACCCGTGCTCGGATCTGTTCCATGATCCGAAAGTTCGAGTCGAGCTGGCGCTGCACCAGCTCTTTGGGGCTGAGCTTGGCACCGTGCTCCTTACGTTCGCGAAAGTGGTCGATCTTGCCGTCGAGATAGTCCTCATTGGCTTGGATCGCCGCCCGCCCGGCCGAGATGCGTGAAAATCGCTTCCGCCGAGCACGAGCCCACCCCGGTTCGCTCTTCCACGCTTCAATTTGCTCGGGCGTCGTCGCTTTTTGGTCGCGGATATCGATCGATGATGGCGTGCGCTGAAACACGAACAACTCGCCCACGACCTTGGCCAGCTCGGGCACGCACTGCACCGCAGTCGCGCCCGTGCCGATGATGCCGACCCGCTTGCCTTCAAGGTCGACGTCATAGTTCCAGCGAGAGGTGTGAAACGATTCGCCGGCATAGGTCTCCATGCCGTCAATGCGGGCCAAGCGAGGGCTCGTCAACAGACCGTTGGCGAGCACAACGAACCGTGCCCTCATGGCATCGCCTCGGTCGGTATGCACAGTCCAGCGTTGGGCCTCGTCGTCCCACTCGGTGCGTTCGACCGTCGTGTGAAACAGACACTTGTCGTAGAACTTGAATTTGGTCGCCATGGCCTGGCAGTACTCGAGGATCTCGAAGCCCGACGCGAAGCGCATCGTAGGGAAGTACTCCATCTCTTCGAGCAGCGGCAGGTAGCTATAGGACTCGACGTCACACGCGATGCCCGGGTAGCGATTCCAGTACCAGGTGCCGCCGACGTCGCCGCCCTTCTCGCAGAACCGAGCGTTGGTGAACCCGGCGGCTTGCAGCTTGTGCCAAATCATGAGGCCGGCGAATCCGGCGCCGATCACGAGCACGTCGCATTCGTCGTCGAGCGATTCGCGGGGTACGGGATCTTCGCTGTACACGTCATCGAGGTAGCGGCTGAACTCGCCGTCCATTGCCATGAAGTCGGCGGCTCCGGCGCGAGCCTCTTTGAACTCGCGGTACTTCGCCTGTTCTTCGGCGTTGAACTTGGCGCCGGCTGGTTCGGGCGGCAAGGTCTTTGCCGCTGCGTCGGCGTTGACGCTGTACCCCGAGCCTGCAATGCGATCAGATGCTTTGCCTGCTCGGGTAGTGAAGACCTTCAGTCCGGTCTCGGGGTCTATCTCGATTGCTGCCATGAGTCCCAGCGTTGCCGATGCGCGCCGACGGGCCCAAGTTCTCTGGCGTTCGTCAGACTTCGACGGCGCTCAGGACCCGATCGTGAAAAGCCGACACGGCGCGATTGAACAACGAGGCGTCGGTGACGACCAAGCTGTGGCTTGCGCCGGCGACCACGACGAACTCCGCGTGGGGAATGCGGTGCACGATCTCTTCGCTGTCTGCGACTGGTGTGAGAATGTCCTGGCTTCCGACCACCACAAGCACCGGCACCCGAACCGATTCGAGCTCTTGGTGCAACTGCTCGTCAATGTCGGTAATCGCGCTCAGCTGCCCCAAAATCCCATGGGCTGGAGCCCGCACGAACAAAGGCGCAAGCGCGGGTGCGATCGGCGCAATCCAACGCAGATGGCGGGCGGCCGCAATCCAGCGCAGATTCTCTCGGGCAAAAGCCTGCACACCGCGTTGTTTGATCAATTCGGCCCATTCGCCGAAAACCTCGCGGCGCCAATCTTGCACTCGGCACGCAGTCGACGCCAGCACCAACGATCGCACGCGTTCGGGTGAGCGCACTGCCATGACTTGAGCAATCACGCCGCCCAGCGAATACCCCACCACATGGGCCGAGTCGATGTCTTCGGCATCCATGACGGCGAAAACGTCGGCCGTCATCGTAAAGATGTCGTAGGGGCCAACAGGCTTGTCGCTCAATCCCACACCACGGTTGTCGATCGCAATGCAGCGGAATCGGGCCGCAAGATCTGACCGCTGCCGGATCCATCCCCACCGATCAACGGCGAGACCCATGATCAATACCAACGGCTCGCCGTCGTCGCGACCGAAACGATCGTACTGAATGCGACAGCCATCAGGTGCGTGGACCGAGGGCACTACGTCGCACCTGCTGCGAGTCGATCAACATCGATCGTGATGAGCCGACCCGCGGCATACAGATCCGTGATCGCGTCGGGAGTAGAGCGCCGGAGAGGCACCCCGAGCAGAGCATCAGTGTCGGTGGGCACCACGACCTGGCCACGACTCAACAGTTCAGCTACGTGTTCCGGGATTGGCGTGCCGGTGATCTCGCCGAGCAGGCGACCGGCCCGAAAAGCAATCGGTGCAACTGGCACTGCTGCTCGGCGCCCCAAGGTGACGGCTTGCAGTGGAGTGACTGGATCGGCGGCCATCACATTGAGCGGCGTGTCGATCGAGTCGGACGTGGTCGCAGCGACCGCGACCACCCGAGCCGCATCGCCCAGGTGCACCACGCCGAATCGCTTCGTCGTCGCGGGCGTCGGCACGACCGGAAGTCGCAGGTACCGACCCAGCGGGTTGGGCAGATTCGATGCCATCACCGAAGCGAGGCGCACGGCGACCGTCGTTGCGCCGAGGTCATCTGCTACGGCTCGGCATCGGTCTTCGACCCGGGTGAGCATGGTGCCAAAGGTGGTGGTCGGCCGGGGTGGATCGGCGACAGTTGGTTCGTCGACGCTGGCGCGTCCGCGGCCGTAGATCGCGACGCCCGATCTGACCGCGATGCGTTCGACGCTGTCGATGTGGCGTAGCGCCCCGAGCAGCGATTCAGTACCGGCCATCGTTCGAATACGCGCCTGGCCCGGCGAAGACCGGGCGCGCGGCTCAAACACCCACGCATGCACCACAATCGTTGGCTTGAAGCTGGTCACGATCTTGGTGACTCGGGCTGCGTCAGCGGGTTGGACGAAGTGGAAGTCAGCGGTCGGCAAGAATCGCCGTGGCGGCTCGAGATCCATGCCAGCAAGGGCGGTGACGGCTGGGTCTGCTTCGAGACAAGCAGCGATGTTGGTGCCGATCGCCGACCCCATTCCCGCTACCAATACACGCATCAGCCGCAGCGTACTGCGCCTCGGGATCTGTGGACATTTACGGCGAATACATAGCCGTAAATGTCCAAATTTCAGGAGAAGGCGGGCTAGGCGACCACTCGGGCGGGGGCGCCAACGGCCACACAGCCATCGGGCAGGTCGGTGGTCACCACCGAGTTGGCGCCGACGCTGACGCCAGAACCGATCGTAACGCCCGGCGTGACTACCACACCGGTCGCTAGCCACGATCGCTCGCCAATGATTACCTCGGACTCTGGATGAGATTGACGGCCTACGGGTAGATCGGGGTCGTCGTTGGCGTGATTCTGATCGGTCACGTAGACGTTCGGACCGAAATAGACGTCGTCGCCGATCGAGATGTGCAGGTGCGCCGCAATTGAGCTGCCACGACCGATCACGCACCGGTCGCCGAGCTCGAGCATGCGTTCGCCGAAAAGCTCTTGACCAGGCACCATGCCGACGGTCAGAGCACACTGCGGGCCGATCGCGGTGTCGCGCCCAATCGTGATTGCAGGTTCTCCGAAGAGCGCCTGCGGAGGAAAGCAGATGATCGACCCATCACCGAACGCACCAAAGCGCTGAGCGCGACGACTGTCAGGGCCGATCGAGGCAAGAACACCGAGCCGCTCCCACGCGACCAACAGGCCGTCACCAATCACCCGGCGCACCTGCTCATGTGGAGTCAACCGATCACGCCTACTCGAAGACTTCGGGGCGAAGCGTCGGAAACAGCACGACGTCGCGAATGTTGGTTTGGCCAGTCAACAACATGACCAATCGGTCCATGCCGATGCCGAGCCCGCCCGTCGGCGGCAGTCCGAACTCGAGCGCTCTGATGTAATCGTGATCGACGGCCATCGCCTCGTCGTCACCCGCAGCACGATCGGCTTCTTGGGCCTCGAACCTTGCGCGCTGTTCGACGGGGTCGACCAGCTCACTAAACGCGTTGCAGAGTTCACGGCCGCCAACGATGCCCTCGAAGCGTTCGGCGAATCCGGGTAGCTCGCGGTGATCGCGCGACAGCGGCGACACCTCTTTGGGATAGTCCGTGACGAACACCGGATCCCACAGGTTGGACTCGACGGTCTTTTCGTAGATCTCAAGCAGCAGCTTGCCGGGCCCCCAATAGTCCTCGATCGACACGCCAAAGCCTTCCGCGGCCGCTCGCAAGTCGTCGACCGGTTGATCGAGCGACAACGCTTGCCCGGTGAACTCTTCAATGAGTTCGACCAGGCTGGCCCGCCGCCACGGAGCCTTGAGACTCAACGGCTTGTTATCCCACTCGACCTCGGTAGTGCCTAGCAACTCGAGCGCGAGGTACTCGACGAGCTGCTCGACGAGCTCCATGATGTCGCGGTAGTCGGCATAGGCCTGGTACAGCTCGAGCATCGTGAACTCGGGATTGTGGCGAGTCGACATGCCTTCGTTGCGAAACACCCGAGCAATCTCGAACACCCGCTCGAACCCGCCGACCGTGAGCCGCTTGAGATACAGCTCAGGTGCAATGCGCAGGAACAGCTCGATGTCGAGCGTGTTGTGGTGCGTGGTGAACGGTCGAGCCGCGGCCCCACCGGCGATCGGGTGGAAGACGGGTGTCTCGACTTCGATGAACTCGCGGTCTTCGAGCCATCGGCGCGTCAGCGACATGACTTTTGATCGCATCGCGAAGGTCTCACGGGCCTCGTCGGTCACCCAGAGATCGAGATATCGCTGGCGGTAGCGCAAGTCAGGATCGGTGATGCCGTGCCACTTGTCGGGAAACGGCCGTTGCGTCGCGGCCAAGACCTGCCATTCGTCGACGCTCACAGAGAGCTCGCCTCGGCGCGTCTTCATGACCTGACCCTTGACACCGATCCAGTCACCAAGACTCAAACCGGTGAAACCCTCGAAATCGGGGGTCGTGTTGGCACGGGCGAACAACTGAATGCGACCACTCGAATCGGCGAGCACACCAAAGGTCAGCTTGCCCGCTTCGCGGCGAAGCATGAGACGCCCTGCGATCGCAACGGTGTCGCCGGTTTCGGACCCGTCCTCGATCTCGCCGTACTTCTGAACAATGCCGGCCGCCGTCGCAGTGCGATCAAACGTGTACGGAATTACGGAATCACTCATAGCGAGAGTCTCACAGCAATTGCACCAGAAACCGTGACCATTTCGCGTGCAGGGTAAGCCAGGGCTCGACATCGTCGACTGCCTTGGTGGGCATAACGTGGTGGCGGTGCCGAAGTCGAGGACCACGGTCTGGGTGTTGCCAACCTCGACCGCGAGCAGCATCGCTACTTCTTAGCCATCGACGGCATCGATCTCAATGTCGAGACCGATGTCGAGCACCGGCGCTGAGTTCGTTAGCGAGCCCGACGACACGAAGTCGACACCCGTGTCGGCATAGGCGGCAATAGTTTCGATCGTGATGCCGCCCGACGCTTCGACGATCGGGCGACCATCGGGGCGCTTGGGCCCGATCAGCGTCATCGCTTCTTTGACCGTGTCGGGCGACATGTTGTCGAGCAGGATCAGATCAGCGTGGGCGGCAACTGCTTGCTCGACCTGGTCAAGCCGATCACATTCGACATGCAACGGTCGACCGGGCCAACGGTCTCGAGCCGCAGCGATGGCTTCGCCAATCGACATACCGACGAGGTGGTTGTCTTTGAACATCAGCCAACCGCTGAGATTGCCCCGATGGTTGCGCCCACCACCCGAACGCGTTGCGGCCTTCTCGAGGCTGCGCAGACCCGGCGTGGTCTTGCGAGTATCCCAGATGCCGATGCGTCCATCGGCAATCACGACAAACTCGTTTACCCGCGTCGCGATACCCGACAGGTGCCCAAGAAAGTTGAGCGCTGTGCGCTCAGCGATCAAGATCGTCGCCAACGGGCCGGCAACGTCGGCAATGACGGTGCCCGCACTCAGGTCATCACCATCGTCATGGTGCCAGGTGATCTCGATGTTCTCGTCAATTTGGCGAAACGCTGCGGCCGCACAGGCGCATCCTGCGAGCCGACCCGGCTTGCGCGCATTGAGCTGCGCTGTCACGGTGATTCCGGGATCGATCATGCCCGACGTCATGTCGCCGAGCGGCGAAAGATCTTCGGCCAGCGCTCGTTGCACGGCATCGACAACGTCGTGATGAGGAGGATGAAAGTACGTCGAGTTGACCATCAGCCAAAGTCCAAGAAGCTCATCGGGCTGAACCCCCGAGCATCTTGTTTAAGTGCGGTGTCAACCGACAGCGCCGCGGCAAAGACGAGCTGGCGCATCGGATCATCGAGTTGGCGATGGATCTGTACGACATAGTTGTCGGCGGTCGTGAACAATGTGGTCAGCACGCCCTCGAACGTCTTGGTGATGCGAGCGATCTCTTCGTCGGCGCCATCGACAATCGAGAAGTTCCAGGCTCGCCAGTTCTCAGCCCGAATTTGGCCCAGCTTGTTGCCACTTGCATCTTCGATGTTGAAACGAATCTTGAAGAAGACATTCTCTTGTCGGATTACACCGACCGGCTGGCCGGCACCGTCGACAACTTCGATCCTCGACTTGATGAACTTTGCGGGCCGGGTGAGGCCGAGCACGATCTGATTGTTGTCGTCGACGACCTGCAGCTTGTGCGTGAAGAATTGATCGAGCGAGCCCAGGAAGCGAACAACCTTCTTCGCCTTGCTCTGCCCAACTTGGCGCACTGCGCCAATCTGGTTGCCGTCGCGGTCGTAGACCGCGTACTCGCTGTTGACCTCGATGAGCTTGCGCTTCTGGTTGACCACCACCGTTTGGCGATCTAGCAAGCCGCTCGATGCCTCGACATCAGAGGTCAATGGTGCGCCACGCCTTGCGGCGTTCGCGCTAGCTCGGTCGACCTGCGTGCCGACCTTGTCCGGTCGATGCGTGCCAACAACGGTCTTGACATCGGCGTCGGTGACGACGTCGGTGCCCTGACGACCATGATCGGCCACGCTCTCGGTCCAGGATGCGCCGTCGTAGTAACGAAGCTCGTGGCGGCCGTAGGGATCTGGGTACCAATCAGGAGCACTTGTACTCATGGCGAAAGGGTAACGCCGATGTTGTCGAGCAGCCGCGGTCGCCCCACCTGGGCAGCCAAGATGATGCGGACTTCGCCGTGCAGCTCATCGAGCGGTGTGAGCGTTCGGGCGTCGACGATCGCAACATAGTCAGGGGCCGACACGAGGGGTTCGGCAGCGATGGCCTCAACCACGTGTGCTCGGATCATCGCAGCGTCACGCTCACCGCCTTGGGCCATCACAACCGCTGACTGCAGCGAACGGTGCAAGACCGCAGCGGCGGCGAATTCGTCGTCTGACAGGTACGTGTTGCGGCTCGACATCGCCAGCCCGTTGCTTTCTCGAACGATGGGGCAACCAATGACCTCGACGGGGAACGACAGGTCTGACACCATGCGCCGCACGAGTGCCAGTTGCTGAAAATCCTTCTCACCAAAATAGGCCCGGCACCGGCCACCGATGTGAAACAGCTTGGCGACGACCGTGGCTACCCCATCGAAGTGGGTCGGTCGCTCGGCACCTTCCATGCCTTCACTCAACTCGGCAACCCGCACGCTGGTCACGATTGGTTCGGGGTACATCTCTTCGAGACTCGGCGCCAACACGATCGAAGCACCGGCAGCCTCACAAGTCTGCAGATCGCGCTCGAGATCGCGCGGATAATCACTGAGGTCCTCCTCAGCAGCGAACTGCAGCGGATTCACAAAGATGGTGATGAGCACCACGTCGTTGTTAGCCGCAGCAGCCTCGATCAGGCTGGCGTGTCCGGCATGCAAGAAGCCCATCGTCGGCACGAGACCCACCGATTGGCCGGCGGCTCGAGCTGCGTCGAGCAGATCCCACGTCTCGGCGATGGTGTTGGTGAGTTTCATTTGTAACTCCATGCTCTCTGTCGGTCGCCCGAGCTGTCAGTTGCCCGAGTCCCTCAAGCGGGCCAGCTTTGTCGCGGCCTGCGCCAGAGCGTCGTATACCGGTACCTCATCGGCGGGCAATGCCCGACGATGAACGTCGATTGTCTCGTGATCGCCCCGAGCAGCCGGCCCAGTCAGTGCGGCCGCGGCTCCCTGGGCAACAACGTCGTCGAAACTCCCCCGAGCCAGGTCGAGAAACGCTTCAAAGGGCACGCCGATACCAGCCGCAAGTCGTTCGACTTGGCCGAGCAGCGCCACCAGATGGTTGGCCCCTATCGCAGCGGTGGCGTGATAGGCGCCCCGATGCCTATCGGCAACCTCGAAGCTGCGACCACCAAGCATCTCGGCTAGCTCCCGAGCAACGCCATGACCGGCGACCGCGAACCACCCGCCACCCATGAGCCGACGAGCCCCTGTCGTCGGGTCAGGAAGCGCCATCAACGGATGTAGAGATGCAACTCTGCCCTGTTGCTCGCGATGTGGGGCGAGCGCATCGAGCCCGGTGGCGCCCGAACAGTGCATCACAACCGCGCTCGCAGGCTCGATGCGCTGCGCCGTCTCTGCAATCACTCGATCAGGAGTTGCGAGGAGCACGACGTCAACGCCCACAGCAGCGCCGCGCACGTCAGCGTCGCGATCGAGCAGCTCGACCTGCACTCCGACCTGGAGCAGTGCGGCCTCGAACGATCGACCGGCGCGCCCCGGACCGACGATTCGCACGCTCGTCAAAGCTCGCCGATGTTCACGACCTCGCCCGTACCCGGGTCAGCCCAATCGTTCGCGATGTCGGGGGCTAGCTCAGCAAGAGGCACCATCACGAAGGCTCGGTCAAACATACGTGGGTGAGGAACGATCAGATCTGGCTCGTCGACGGTCTCGCCGTCAACCCACAACACATCGACGTCAAGGGTCCGCGGCCCCCACCGCTCTTTTCGCACCCGGTCGGCTGCCGATTCGAGGGCACGACATAACTCGAGCAATTCGCGGGCGTCGAGTTCGGTCGCCATTTCGACCACGATGTTGAAGTAGGGCTCTTGCTCGGGCCCGCCGACCGGTTCGGTTTCGTAGACCGATGACACGCGCACCTTGTCGGGGATCGCCTCAACGCAATCACGCAAATAACGCCGCCGTTCACCCATGTTCGACCCGAGGCCGAGCAACGCCCGATGCTTCGGCGCGGTGTCCTTTAGCGCGGTGTCATCTTGCGCGGTGTTCTTTAGCGCGGTGTTCTTTAGCGCGGTGTCATCTTGCGGCATGTGGTCAGCGACTTCGGGTAACTCGGGCCCCGCTGGCTGATAGATCGTGGGCCACCGGCGGACGCAGCTTGAGCACCTCAACCTGCACTTCGATAACCCGCTCGTCGGCCAACAACACCTCTGCGATGCGTTGCACGAAGAACTCAAGCAATGCGAACCGGCCATTGGCGACCAGCTCTGCCAGGCCGTCGGTCAACGCGCCGTAGTCGATCGTGTCGACGAGCTCGTCGCTGAGGCCAGCAGCGGTCATGTCGGTGACCACCTCGGCATTGATCTCAAACGGCTGGCGGCGAGCCTGCTCTTCGGGCAGGACCCCGCAGAACGCCAGTACGCGGAGCCCGCGCAACAAGATTCTGTCGTTCGCTGGCTTGGTCGTCACTGTGGACTGTCAGTCGTCGCTATCGGAAGCAGCGTCATCGGTGTCAGCTGTTTCGTCAGTCCCGCCGGTCTCGACTGCTTCGAGGGCCGCTGCTGCTGCTTGCTCAGCCATCACCGTCTTCCGGATCTGGTCGTCGTCAGCAATCGTGTTGATGATCACGCGGCCCTTCGAGCCAACTTGTTTCGAGAACAAACGCTCGATCATCACCGTCGTGTCGGTGGCGTTCTCGAGATAGCCGCCCCAGATGAGGAAACCACCCATGAAACCCATCACCACGTCGTCAAGCGAGATGCGATGCATCAGCATGGATTTACCGTTGTCGAGCGCGATGCCCATCTGCTCGTAGATCCGAGGCAAATTGATGGTGGGGTCTTCGCCCTCAACGACTGGCCAATGGCGATGCGCCAAGCCAAGCTTCTTGTACGCCTCGAGGTTGTGGGACCCAGGAATCATCGAAATTGTGAGGTCGAAACTGTTGTTCAGCACCCACACGATCTCTTCTTGGCGTCGGATCGGGCGGTGACTCGACCCCTTGCCGCCAAGACGCTCGCAGAGCGCCAGTTGATCCTTAAGCACCCACATGAAATCGCGGGGCTGAATACCTTGCGCCCACTTGCCGCGAAGGCTCGAAATTGACATCTCAACCATTGCGTTGAACCTAGACCGTATTCCCCGCAACGACCACCTTCATCGCTTGAACGGTTTCGGCAACATCGTGCACGCGAACCACCGCCACACCCAGCGCCGCACACCATGTCGCCACCGCGAGCGACGCCTCGAACCGATCATCGACCGGTGTAGCCGTCGCCGTAGTGAGCTCGATGTTCGCATCGCTTGCCGCATGCAGGCGACCCATCATGGCTTTGCGACTGACACCGACAACCACGCCGAAATCGCTCTCGACGAACTGATCAATACCAGCTAGCAGCTCAAGGTTGTGGGGATCTCGCTTGCCGAATCCGATGCCGGGATCGATGAAAACGCTCGCGGCGCCAGCCTCCTTGGCGCGCTCAGCGGCTGCCACCACGACCGACGTAACGTCGGCAACGACATCGCCGTACACCGGGTGGTCTTGCATCGTCTGCGGTTCACCTTGCATGTGCGCCGCCACGTACGAAACGCCAAGTTCGCCTGCCACGCCGTGCAGGCTCGACCCCATGTCGTTGATCATCGTCGCGCCTGCAGCGACTGCGGCCCGGGCGACGTCGGCGTTGCGAGTATCGATTGAGATGACGATCGGCTGGCTTCGCTGCGCCGCAAACGTCTCGATGACCGGAACAACGCGAGCCAGTTCGACGTCGGTGGCTACCGGTTCGGCTGCTGGCCGCGTCGACGCGCCTCCGATGTCGACAACCGAGGCGCCCTGCTCGGCCAACTGGTGACATCGAGCCACCGCCGCCGCCACATCGGGTGTGCGGACTTGCGCGACGAAGGAGTCAGGCGTGACATTTACCACGCCCATGACTTGACAGCCCCTGGCGGTCATGACTGCATTATGCGCGGTTGGCGAGGAACCGCATCGCTTCCATGCGAGTAGCGACATCTTGGCGAAAGATTCCACGCACCGCCGACGTGACGGTGATGGCACCAGGCTTGCGGATACCGCGCATTGCCATACACAGATGCTCGGCTTCGATTACGACGATCGCGCCGCGTGGCTCAAGGATCTCATCAATGGCGTCCGCGCACTGCGAGGTCAATCGCTCTTGTACCTGCGGGCGTCGCGAGTACCCGTCAACCAGGCGGGCCAGCTTGGATAGGCCTGTGATTCGACCCTCCGAATTTGGGATGTAGCCCAGATGAGCGACGCCCATGAAGGGCACCAAGTGATGCTCACAGAGCGAGTAGATCGGGATGTCTCGCACCATGACCATCTCTTCGTGGCCCGCTTCGAACTGCGTGACCAAGTGTTCACGCGGGTCTTGATGCAATCCGCCGCACACTTCGGCATACATCTTGGCGACTCGCTTCGGCGTGTCATGCAGACCGTCTCGTGACGGGTCTTCGCCGATGGCTTCGAGGATCTCGGAGACCGCCGCGGCAATTCGGTCCACATCAACTTCGGGCGACAGTTTGGTCACGGCACCTCCACAGGCCGGCCACCGTCTTAACGCTGTCGTTTCTGGGACTGCGATCCCCGTAATGTCACGGAGCGTCTGGTGGCTCTTCGGAACGGTACTCGTGAATCGGGGCAGGGTCACTGGCGAACGGTGAAGAAGATCGCGTTTCTCGCATCGGGTCGCTGTTCCATGTGCCTGCATCGCCGAGAATCGCCGCGAGCTGTTCTTCGTCGAGCGTCTCGTGCTTGAGGAGTTCGGTCGCGAGCGTGTCGAGTGTGTCGAGATGGTGTTCGAGGATCGCCCGGGCTTCGCGGTGAGCGACATCGATCAGCGAGCGGACTTCGGCGTCGATCATCTGCGCGACATCGCCGCCGTAGTCCTGCTCAGATGCTGGCCCGTCTTTGCCCAGAAAGACTTCTTCGTTGCGATGGCCAAATTTTTGCGGGCCGAGAGATTCGCTCATGCCGTAGTCGGTCACCATCGCACGAGCCAGTTTTGTTACACGGTCGATGTCATCGGCGGCACCAGTAGTTGGGTCGCCAAAGATCATTTCTTCAGCGGTACGGCCGCCCAGCAGCATGGCCAACTCGCTGCGCAGCTCTGAGCGGCTCTTAAGGTATTTGTCGCGCTCGGGCAGGGTCAGCGTCCAGCCAAGCGCGCGGCCGCGCGACACGATTGAGACTTTGTGGATCGGGTCGGTGTGTTGCAACACGTGACCAACCAGCGCGTGACCTGACTCGTGGTACGCGATGACTCGCTGCTCATGATCGCTCATGACCCGGCTCTTGCGCTCGGGGCCACCAATTACTCGATCAATTGCTTGACCGATGATCTCGGTCGAGATCTCGGTCTCGCCAGCACGGGCGGTAAGCAGCGCAGCCTCGTTAAGCAAGTTCATCAGATCGGCGCCAGTGAATCCTGGTGTTCGTCGGGCGACGGTGTCGAGATCGACCTCGGCCCCGATCGGCTTGCCCGCCGCGTGAACCCGCAGGATCTGTTGTCGACCAGCCAGGTCAGGGCGATCAACAACGACTTGGCGATCGAAACGGCCGGGCCGCAACAGGGCGGGGTCGAGAATGTCTGGCCGGTTGGTCGCTGCGATCAATACAACGCCGGTATTGGCACCGAAGCCGTCCATCTCAACCAAGAGTTGGTTGAGGGTTTGCTCTCGCTCGTCGTGACCGCCGCCCATGCCCGCGCCCCGGTGTCGGCCGACGGCATCGATCTCGTCGATGAAGATGATGGCGGGTGCGTCTTCTTTGGCCTGCTCGAATAGGTCGCGGACCCGGCTGGCGCCCACGCCAACGAACATCTCGACAAAATCAGACCCCGAGATCGACAGAAACGGCACGCCAGCCTCGCCAGCTACCGCTCGGGCCAGCAGCGTTTTGCCGGTACCGGGCGGCCCGTACAACAACACACCCTTTGGGATCCGGGCGCCCAGTTCTTGGAATCGGCTGGGATCCTTGAGGAAGTCACGAATCTCGCGTAACTCTTCAACCGCCTCGTCGGCGCCTGCCACATCTTCGAACTTGATCTGGGGCTGGTCCTTGCTGAACTTGCGAGCCTTGGCCTTGCCAAAGCTAAACATGCCACCGCCCCCGCGCATTTTGCTGAACACGAAGAGGAATACGGCGACTAACAACATGACCGGCAACAACGAGAAGAACAGGTCACGGGCTACGCCCTGAGGTTCAGTGTCGGTCTCAATCTCAATGGCAGGCGTGGCTTTGGTCAGCGCTACCGTCAGCTCATCGGCGTATTCGCGTGGGTAGCTGATCACGTACTCGTCGCCGGATTCGAGCGTGCCTGTAATGCGATTGGCGCGATCCAGAATCGTGGCGTCGGTTATTTCGCCTTGGTCGACAGCCTCAATGAACTCGCCAAGGCTTAGGCGAGTCGGTTCGACATCGTCGCCGCCCGAGAACATCAACCACAGAGCACCAGCAACGAGCACCGCCACGACAACGAGCACACGCGATTTCGACAGCTTCAGACGAGCGTTGATCATCGGTATAGGCACCGCTGAGTGGGTTCGGAAATGAGTTGCAAGCAGTTCATTGGATTGCTCAGACTAGCGATGCTTCGAGACCCCCAGCCTGCGCGTACCCCATGATGAACCCGATGGCCCGTGCCAACTGCTGACTCTGGCTCTACCCACGTTCGAACGATGCCGGCCGCAAAGCCAGTAGCTAGCGCGACGGCGGTTCGATGCGCAGGCGCTGTGCTCGCCGCAAGACGTGGTAGCCGCCTGCAATCTGTGTCGAGCGAACTTTGCCAGCCGCAACATCGAGCACCCGATCGACCGACGCGACACTAGGCGGATGCTCGCATCCCCAGTTCTCAAGTATCCATGCACGAACCGCTCGCCGAGCCAACGCCGGATGCGCTGCGCTCAAAGCCAACGCATCGACGACGTCGATTTCGGCTGCCAACTCGTCGAGCAAATCGTCTTCGAGTGCGAGCACCGCAGCCTGGCGATCGAGCACCGCTGCAACATCGCGGCTCGCAATCGCGTCGAGCAGCGGAAGCGCCTCGTGGCGCATTCGATTTCGCTGGTAGGCGGGATCACTATTAGTCACATCCTGCACCGCCTCGATCTCGAGTTCAGCGCACAACTGCACTGTTTCGGACCTGCGCAGCGCGCTGATCGGGTGTCGGTGCGGGTCGCGCAACGGCGTGAGACCACTACGCGCAGCGCCACGCACCAGATTGATGAGGATCGTTTCAGCACGATCGTCGAGTGTGTGGCCGGTCGCCACCGAGGTGGGCAACACCGAATAGCGCGCCGCGCGCGCCCGGGCCTCGAGGTTCGGGCCGTGTTCGACCTCGACGCGGTGGCTAGCGAACTGGGCGCCAAACCGCTCAGCCAGTGCAGCAACCGTGTCGGCTTCGGCCGCAGAGTTGGGCCGAAAACCGTGGTCGACATGGTGTGCGGTAACTGCGGCGCCCGAAGCAACCGCCAGCACCAGCAATGCCGACGAGTCCGCTCCGCCCGAAACCGCGCACTCGAGCTGCTCGGGGGCCGCGTCGAGCGCGTTCACCGGAAACGTGCAGCGGGCCAACAACTCGCGAATCAGCGGTGTCTCGGCTAGCTCTGTCGCCCCTGACATTTCTGTTTAACCACTGGCGCCCCGAAGGGTGGCGACTACGCCGTGCCGACAGCAGTGGGCACGATGCGTTCGAGCCACTGGTCGGGGTCGCGAATCTCGTCGAGGGTCGGCAACGACTCGGAACTTTGCCACGCATGATCGATGACCCGGGGGCCACCAGCCTTATCTTCGATGTGGGCGATGAACGCCTCACCGGCCGCGTATTGATTCATCTTGGCTTCGAGGCCAACCAAGCGCATGACCATTTTGCTCAGACCCTTGTTCGAGTCACGGCGAGTGCGCAGTGTCGATGCGAACTTCTCAGCATCGTGCACGATGCCAAGACCAGCCCGGTCCATCGTTACATCGCCATGGCCTTCGAGCAAGCTCATCATGCCACCGATCTTGTCGAGCACGATGCGTTGCTCGGGGCCTGCGATCAGCGCCGGAAGCCCGCCATCGGCAAGCGGATCGGTGCCGTTGCGTCGAGATTCGAGAACCTCTTTTGCGATTTCCATGAGACGGCCCGGATCAGGGTCGACGTTGTCGAGCGTGTCATTTACGAGCGAAACGAAGTAATCGCGTAGCCATGGCACGCCCGTGAACTGGGCCCGGTGGGTCGTCTCGTGCAGTGCAAGCCAGAGTCGAAACTGTTCGCCATCGAACCCGTAACGGCGTTCGAGCGCCAACACGTTTGGCCCGACGTAGTAGACCATGTCTTGGTCACTGGGATTTTCGTCTTCGGTCAACAACAGGTCGTACTGGCCAAGCACTCGGGTCGACATCCAGCCAAGAACTGCGCCGACCTCAGCACCAGCGAACCGTCGAGCAGCGCGGCCCATGACACCATCAGACATGTCATCGAGCTTGTCCACGACAGGTGCGAGCAGCCGCTGGAAGCTGGCGATGTTCGCTCGAATCCAGTCAGGGCGGCCAACGAGTTTGGATCGCGCATCACCGTTCAACGACCACAGCCCGGTTTCTTCGCCCACGAGCTTTTCAGCCTGGGGCGTCATCACTTCGAAGTCTTCACCCATACGCGCAAGCGCGTACTCGTCGAGTACTTGGCCGCGGGTTGCGATACGAATAGCAACTCGTTCAGCGAGTGCCCAGTCGACGGCGTTGGTCACGTCAGTTCACCCGATCGTCGCGTTGTGTTCACTCAGTCGCGGCGAGGCGCCCGAGTGGGATAGCGATGCTTGCTCACGTTGCTCAAGTAACCGGCAATCGTGGAGAGGATAAGAAGCACGCCACTCGCTACCAAGATCGGAGCGAGCCACCAGTGCCAGACAAATGCTGCAAGCATGGGGTTGATCTTAGACGGTCCACTGGCTGTGCCACACTCAGACCGTGCATCGAATTCTCGCTCTCACGTTCGTCGTGCTTGCTCTGTTCGCTTCGGCGTGTAGCGGCGACGACGCGACCTCGTCGGTTGGCACCCTTGCAGTCGCCACTGCGATTCCGGCCGTTCCGCTCGAGGGCGACAGTATCGATGGGTTTGCGCCTGACTTCGACGACGGGGTAGTCATCGTCGGCTATGGCGTTGGCGACACAATCGAGTTGCGGGCCAGGCCAGGTGTCGAACAGCTGGTACTCGCCCAAATTCCTGGCAATGCTGTCGAGCTGTCCGGGCTGGGCGAAACGTTCGTAACGCCCGACGATCGCACGTGGTGGTTTGTTCGCTGGCAAGACACCCAAGGCTGGATCGAACCGGGGGCCGGCTACCTCGGTGCTTCCACCGACATCACCGCAGATGCCACGGCCGGGCTCACGGCTGCGACCTACGAAAGTGCGATCGACATTGTCCTAGACGTCTCCGCCCACCTTTCGGCCAACGAGAGCGATGAGATGGTTGTTGTTTCAACGGCTCCATCGACAACTGGTGGTGCGTCGGTGACGATTGCCGATGTGCTGATCGCCGACCGAGAGCCAGATGAGCGTCAGCTCGGCCAACGACTTGAGATCACCACCACCGGCGCCGATGGCAACTTCTCGCTGCAATCGGTCGCACAACGTCCGCTCTGCGGCCGCGGCCTCACCGACCAAGGCGCCTGTACCTGATCCCGCTTGGCGCCGAACGTGAAACCACGGCTAGTGCAACTACCCGTTTGCAGGGGTCCAGATGTCAGGGTCGAGTTCGTGACCGACGCGGTGCGGGTCAAGGCGGCTCGCACGCTCGCGTCGTGCGAACTGGCGAACGCGCGCATCAATGAACTTGCGATAGGCGACCGAGGCGGCCTCTTCAGCGTCGGCGACCCGCAGAGCCAGCTGCGCGCGCTCGGCATCAGTCGTCGCGCCATCGCGCGCGATCCGCGACGCCTCGGCTTCGACGAGCAACATGGCCGCAGCGGCGTCGAGTTCTTCGACCCAGCTCTCACCCGCATCGGCCTCATCACGAGCCCGAGCAAAGGCCGCGAGTTGACTCTCGTCGGGCTGGGCGTCGATGTCGAGCGTTTCGGAGGCGAGCGTCAATACCGACAACGGCAAACTCTCGACGATCATGCGCATCGACGTCTCGAATGGCCCCGTCGCGACCTTTCGCCGCACCCGAAGCGGTGCCAGCGCGAAGGTCGCCCCGCTCATCGCGTCGATAAAGCCAGCTGGCGTTGAGTCGACGGCAACCACCGACGCGTCAATGCGAGCCCCTTCGAGAATCGATGCAACGTGCACCGGATCATGCTCGGGATCGCCCGTGTCGTCGGCCGGCACATACACCGTGATCGTCGAGTGCCTCCATGCTTCGTGGCGTTGCGTCAGCCAGGCCAGCAGCGTCAGCAACTGACCGACCTGATCGTCGGCCCACCAGACCGCGAGGGTGCGCTGATCGCCGGGCGTGGCTGCAAAACGTTCCCAGGCGTCGTCGCGCGTGTTGACGATCGCCACGTTGGTGCCATGGCGAACACAGCTTCGGAGCATCTCGCCGTAGTGCTCGCTGTCTTCAGTCGGCTCGCTTAGGTCGTGGATGCCAAAGATGGTGAGGTTGGGTTTGAGGCTGCCCACCCCCTGAGACTGCACCAGCACCGGGATCGCGGCAGCCGGATCAGCAACGGCGAGCACCCGAGCGTACGAACCCGGCGCTACCTTCGCCGTCTCCGCGCCAAGGTCAGCTTCGATCTCGTCGGCGCGTTCGCGCCACACCGGCCCCGTGCCCTTGACGAGACGAACCGCGGTCAAGAAGCCGGCGCCACCCTCGAGCCACGAGGCAACATTGAGCAGGTGGTGGCGTCGAACTGGGTCGCGTGGCGCAAACGCCAGCGCATACGGCCTCCAGTCGCGATCGCCGTGAGGCTCGAGCGACAACGAATGCAAGTGTCGACGGGCTCGCGTGTAGTGGTGCGAGCCAGCGCTGTCGACCCACCGGTCGGCCGAGTCGCGGTTGCGCAGGAAGACGAACAGCGCCACCAACACACCAGCGGCGGCGACGCCAGCCAGTGGGTTGATCGCCACGATGGCGCCGGCGCAAGCGACCGTGCCCGCAAGGCTCGCGCGATGGTCGTACCACTGAAATCGCGGCCGAAACCCGGTGCTGCCGGCCTTGATCTCGAAATACGTGGCGTAGTTGATAATGCCGTAGGTCACGAGAAAGAACATCGAAATGATCGGCGCGATCGCGTTGATGTCGCCGGCCGCGATCATCACGAGGGCAACAATCGCAGACAATCCGAGTGCTCGCCGCGGATTCTCGGCCGGGCCTGCCCCAACGGCAAACGGCTCGATTCGGGGCAACACACGATCTTGGGCCAGGCGCTGCAAGATGCGGGGCGCGCCGAGTGACGATGCCAGCGCCGACGACAGGGTGGCGGCCAAAACGCCGATGAGCATGGTGCGCTCAGCGACCGACAGGCGACCCATGATCTCGGTCGTGTCCGCCACCAAGACCGCAGCCGGCGCAGCACCTGCGAGCAGCACGATCGCCGCGACATAGACGAGAGTCGACAGCCCGACCGCAGCGAAGGTGCCCCGGGTGATCGAGCGGCTCGGCGTGCGCAGATCGCCTGACATCGCGAGACCTTGACTGAAGCCAGTGACGGCGGGAAAAAACACTGCGAACGCTTCCCAAAAGCCACTGCCGTCAGTTGGCTGGCCCAGGTTGGCACTGAACTGAGCCCCGTCGAAATCGCCGACGACGCCCGCAAAGAACGAAACGAGCGCAAGCACCAGCAACGCCATGACGACGTACTGCAACCGCGTTGCTAGGTCGGCGCCGACGTACGCGATGAGCGTGAGTAGGGCGATGAGGCCGACCGCCACGAGCTGAATGAGCACCGTGCGGTCGCTGCCGAGTGCTGCCACGAGCGCTTCGGCGAAACCAATCGCGTAAAACGCGATCGAGACCGAGATCGCCAGGTACAACACCACACCGACCGCACCCCCGAACTCGATACCGAGTGTGCGCGAGATCAAGAAGTACTCACCGCCGCCTCGCACCGTCATGTTGGTTGCCACCACCGAGAGCGAAATCGTCGTGAGCACCGCGACCGCCGTCGACAAACCGAGGATCAAAAGCGCGCGAACCAGCCCAACCGATCCAACGACATAGGCGACCCGCAAGAACAGCACCAGCCCCAGGATCGTGAGAATGCTGGGTGTGAATACTCCGCCGAAGGTGCCGAGCATGCCTGCTGTTGGAACCGAGTCAGGTGATCGCGCCGGCGTGCGGGTAAAGGTCTCGCTCATCATGATCACCGTTCGCCGGCTCGTGCCCGGCGACCCTCGCTAAGAATGTCACCAGCCTAGTTAGGATGAGGGCTGTGGCCGATCCCGACACATTCGCCGAAGACGCCATGCCGTTCATGAACCAGTTGTTCGCAACCGCAATGCGAATGACCCGGAACCGAGCTGACGCCGAGGATCTCGTACAAGAGACCTATCTCAAGGGATACCGGGCATACGAGCGGTTCGAGGCGGGCACCAACTTGCGGGCATGGCTGTTTCGCATCTTGACGAATAGCTACATCAACACGTACCGCAAGAAGCAGCGACGCCCGCACCAGACAGATCTCGCCGACGTGCAAGACCTCTACCTGTACCGGCGTCTCGGCGGCGACGAGCTCGCGGCGATCGGCCGCAGTGCCGAAGACGAGCTGTTTGATCAGATCACCGACAGCGACATTCTTGAAGCCCTCGAGGACCTCCCCGATCAGTATCGAACGGCGGTACTGCTCGCCGATATCGAAGGATTTGCGTACAAGGAGATCGCTGAGATTCTCGATATTCCGATCGGCACGGTGATGTCTCGGCTCCATCGTGGAAGAAAAAAGCTCCAAGAGCAGTTGTACGAGTTCGGTGTCGCTCGGGGATACGTCGACAGCGTCGAAAGCGCCGAAAGCGTCGGCGACGAACCCGAACCGGTTGCCACCTGATCATGACGAACGACTCACCACTCTCTGGAGCTGATATGAGCCTTGAAAATTCGAACGATCCTCTCGCAGGTATCTCGCCATCAATCTCGCCGCCAATGGAGCCACCGCTGGCGTCGACATGCCAGCCGCTGAGCTGTGCTACCGCCATGCGATGCATCGATGGGGCCCGCAACCCCTCAAATAGCCCGCTCGAGATGATGCAGCTGCGCAACGAACTCTCGGACTGTGCGCCGTGCCTTAACGCCTTTGATGTTGAGCTGCGACTCCGCACAACGATGACGCCAACGACGTCTGAACTTGCCTCGGTCGATCTGCGATCGCGCATCACCAGCACGTTGGCATCGGTCGATTTATCAAAACTTGAGATCACTGACTTTTAGGCACTTTGGCAGTCCCATTCTGGGTACAAATGCTCAAGTGTCGGCCACATTATGGAGATTTAGTGGCTGGATAACTGGGGGCTGGGAAAACCGGGCAATTTGCCCATTTGTTGTCATCAGCAACATGCCTACCCTCAATGTGTGACCAGAATCATCAGAGCCGCCGGCGGCATCGTCATCGACCCAAACCGGCGGGGCCGCTACCTCGTGGTGCATCGGCCTAAGTACAACGACTGGTCGTTCCCCAAAGGCAAGGTCGCCAACGGCGAGTCGTTTCGTGACTGCGCTGTTCGCGAAGTTCGCGAAGAAACTGGCCTGCGCTGCGAACCCATCGAAGAACTACAGCCAGTCGAATACGTGACCCGCAACGGCAACCTAAAGACCGTGCGGTTCTGGATTATGGAACCGCGTTCAGGCCACTTCGTGGTCAACAACGAGGTCGACGCCTGCACGTGGATCAAACGAGGCCAAGCATTAAGCCTGCTCTCGCATGACTACGACCATGGCGTGCTTGTCCAGGCTCACCGACGTATCAAAGAGGTTCGCCACGCCACAAAGAAGGCCCAGCGAGCAACACTGCGAGCCAAACAGCCCGGCTAGCTGAAGTTGGGATCGCGTTTCTCTAACAGCGCATTGACGCCTTCGCGGGCGTCAGTTGACAAGAAGCCCATCATTTCGAACGCCAAGCTGGCATCGAAGGCCGGCGCAGCCTGGGTCATCCACAGATTCAGCGCCCGTTTTGTCAAGCGAATCGCACCCTGAGACCCGGTGGCCAGCTTGTCAGCCACCCTTTGAGCCTCATCGAGCAAGTCGGCGCGAGGCACTGCCTTGGAGACCAAACCAATGCGCTCAGCCTCGACGCCATCGATGAAGTCAGCGGTCAGCAGGTAGTACTTGGCCTTGGCAAGCCCACAGAGAAGTGGCCAACAGATAACTGCGTGATCGCCCGCAGCTACGCCCATGCGCACGTGTCCGTCAGTGATCGAAGCTTCTTGGGCCATGATCGACACATCAGCCATCAGTGCGACCGCTAGACCAGCGCCCACGGCGACGCCGTTTATCGCGGAGATGATCACCTTTGAGCACTTAAGCATGTTGTGAACGACATCGCCAGCTTCACGCATGACCCGTTGCAGCTCGTTGGCGTCGCCGACAAACGAGCTGATCCAGTCAAGATCGCCACCCGCCGAAAACGCCTTGCCAGCGCCGGTGATGACTACGACCCGAGTGTCGTCATCGTCGTCGATGTCCATCCAGATGCGGCTCAGACCCAGGTGCAGGTCGGCATCGGTCGCGTTGTATGCCTCGGGGCGATCGATCGTGATCCACAACACGCCGTGGTCGCGGCGTTCAAAGGATAGTCCTGAGTACGTATCGAACCAGTCGTCGGCCATCGCTAGCGGGACCGGTACACGGCGCTCGCGCCGAGTGCCTCTTTGTTCAGTCGCTTTGACAGGTGGAGCCCCTCGAGCACAAACTCCACGCCACTCGCAACCAGCGAAGCATCGCTGAGATCGTCGGGCGCATACCCAAGCGCCGTGAGTGCCTGAGCCAGCGCTGGCATCGACGAGACCATCTCGAGGTACTGGGCATCTGCGATGTCATCGCCGGTTTGCACCACTGCCTCTGACTCTTCGAAGGCGTCAAGCACGCCACGCACGTCATCGTGATCGAGTGCTTCTTTAAATGTGACCATGGTTGCCGCAGAGAGCAGATGCTCAATAATTTCGGCGTCTCGGCCGTCATCCATCGATTCGATCTCAATCTTGCCCATTGTCGATGGCGTGAGCGCCGTGAGGTCGGCCACTCGTGGAACAGCCTTGGTGCCGCCCTGGCGCAGTGTGCGCCGCACCGCGCTCGCCACGAGTGTTTCGTAGTTTGCGATGCTGAGCCGCACCGACACACCCGAGCGTTGGTTGATATGGGGATTGTCGCGAGCCAAATGGCTCATGGTGGCGATGATCTCGGCCATGAAGTCGGGCACCGAAACATCGATGCCCTCGGCGCTGAACACCTGGGCCTCTTGCTCAACGATGTCGATCTCGGTGTCGATCTCGAGCGGGTAGTGCGTGCGGATCTGTGTGCCGAACCGGTCCTTGAGCGGGGTAATGATGCGACCGCGATTCGTGTAGTCCTCGGGATTTGCCGAAGCGAACAACATGACGTCGAGTGGCAGCTGAATGCGATAACCGCGAATCTGCACGTCACGCTCTTCGAGCACATTGAGCAAGCCGACCTGGATTCGTTCAGCAAGATCGGGCAGCTCATTGATTGCGAACAAGCCCCGGTTCGAGCGAGGCACCATGCCGTAGTGCAAGGTCAACTCATCGCTGAGATAGCGGCCTTCGGCGACCTTAATCGGGTCGACCTCTCCAATGAGGTCCGCAATCGACGTGTCAGGAGTAGCCAGCTTCTCCGCGAAGCGCTGGCTTCGATGCACCCACGAGATTCGAGTGTCGTCGCCCTCTTCAGCGACTAAGTCTTTCGCGTAGCGCGACACCGGAGTCAACGGGTCATCGTTGATTTCTGACCCCTCAATAATCGGCATGTACTCATCGAGCAGATTGATGCATGAACGGATCATGCGAGTCTTGGCCTGCCCACGCTCACCCAAGAACACCACATCGTGTCCGGCGAGCAGCGCGTTCTCAAGCTGCGGGGCCACCGTGTTCTCGTATCCGAGCACGCCATCAAAGAGCGGCTCATCAGCTTGAATGCGAGCAATCGCATTGCGGCGGATTTCGTCTTTGACTAGCACCGACTTCCAGCCGGATGCCTTGAGTTGACCGAGGGTTTCTGCAAGATCCATTGCGGCCAAACCTAGGCGACATTGACGGTCCGCGAGAAGCGCCAGCGCATGCCCTGTTGGGTCTCCGATAGATTCCGTGCGTGGTTTCCACCGTGCTAACGGGTCCTTGGCGAGGTCATGCAACTGACGACCAGCTGCGCCGAGACTGCATCGCCGCCGACTTCGACGACTCGCACTGGTCCTCAATGCAGGTCCCCGGCCATTGGTCCCACGACGACCGTCTCTCAAGCCGACGCTCTGTGCTCTACCGCACGAGCTTTTCGCTGCCGAGCGGCACCGTCGAGCCAACCAGCAGGCATTGGCTGATCTTCGACGGCATCTGGCAGAGCGCCGACGTGTGGTTCGATAGCCATTATCTCGGACCCACCAATGGCTGGTTCACTCGCCATGAATTCGACGTCACCAACGAGATCACAGCTGGCAGTGAACACGTACTCGTTGTCGAGGTGATGGCGCCGCCGCGCCAGGTCGACGGGCCGACGCGCACCCTCAGCGGGATATTTGAAGATCCGAGCATTGTTGGTCATGACAATCTCGGCGGGATCTGGCAACCCGTGCGCCTCGTCTCAACCGGGCCCGTTCGCACGACAAAGAACAGGGTGGTGTGCACAACGGCAAACGCGGAACAAGCAACGGTGCACTTCAGGTCTCATGTCTTGTCTGACGATGCCCGCACGGCCACGATCGTGACGACCTTGCGGCCACCCAGCGGTGGCGTGCCGATAACGACGCGCCGCCAACACGAACTAGCGAGCGGCCCAACCGTGCTCGAGTGGGACGCTCACGTCGACGACCCAGAGCTCTGGTGGCCATGGGAACTCGGTGACCAGCCGATGTATCGAGCGACGGTCAGCGTCGAAATCGACGGCGCGATTAGCGACATCTGGGATCGCACCGTCGGGCTCCGGTCGGTCTCGATGAAGAACTGGATTCTGCAGATCAATGGCGAACGACTTTTCTGCCGGGGCGCCGATCTGTGGCCCTCGACCGCCAGGCCCGCCGATGCGTCATCGGACCAAGTGGCTGGCGACGTTGCGCTGGCCAAAGACCTCGGGCTCAACCTGCTGCGGGTCGAAAGTCACATCGCGCGACCCGAGCTCTATGAGGCAGCCGATCGGCTTGGCATGTTGCTCTGGCAAGACATGCCACTGCGCGGCGAAGTTAAGCGCACGATTCAGAGCCAGGCCGTCGAAGGCGCTCATCGCATCGTCGACCGACTCGGGGCCCATCCGTCGATCGCCATCTGGTGCGCCCACTACGACTCGACCGGTACCACGACCGGTCCCCGGCCGATCGCGCCGCTGCCCACGCGCCGGAGCCTCTTCGGCGTTGCGCGCCAGCAAGCACCGACGTGGGCAAAGTCAGTGCTCGATCGGCTCGTCGCACGCGCCTTCAACCGCGCCGATGGCAGCCGGCCGGTCGTTCAAAGCTCGGGCACATGGCCGAGTGCGCCTCGCTTCGACGGCACCGACGCTCATTTGCGATTCGGGTGGAACAACGGCACCGGCCGTGATCTCGAGGCATTCGCTCGCCGCATCCCTCGGATGGTGCGATGGGTCTCATCATTTGGCGCCCAATCAATACCGGCCACCCCCAACGTCCGAGTTCTTGACTGGCCACCCGACATGAACCTGCTCGCCGAGCGCTATGGGCTCGACGAAGTCAGCTGGCGTCGATACCTTTCGCCCAGCGAGCACGAGAGTCCCGCTGACTGGATACTCGCCTCGCAGGCATACCAAGCCATCTTGTTGCGTCGCCAGATCGAGACACTGCGCCGCCTCAAGTACCGACCAACCGGTGGTTTCACCTTCGCTGCGCTCGCCGACAGCCGGCCAGCTATCTCGTTCGCAATCCATGACCACGATCGAGCCCCGAAACAGGCGGTAGGTGCCGTTCGAGCTGCTCTGCGCCCGGTCATCATCGTCGCCGACCGGCTCGACCCCGACATCGCACCTGCCGATGCGGTGCTGGTCGACGTTCACGTGGTGAACGACCAACGCGATCCTCTCGCTGGCCTCAAGGCCACCGCCCACTTGACGTGGACCGGTGGTGAACACCGGTGGGGTTGGATTGGATCGGTCGAGGCCGACAGTGTCGCTCGCATCGGCTCGATCAATTGGATTGCGCCCGATGTCGTTGGTCCCGTAGAGCTGCACGTGTACCTCGAACATGACGGCAAAACAATCGCCGATAATCATTACCGAGGCGCAATGAGGGCCCCCTGAGATACCCGACTGGCTCACGCTCAACATTGCGTGATACGAGTGCTGCTCTACCAATCGCTCACCCGGCGGCGCCGTCTCCGAGCTGGGGCGGTTCCGATTCGTTGGTGATCACGCATGGCTGAAGTTGACTATGAAGACCTCACGACGATGCGCCTCGATGACGCCGCGCTGCACGAGCTGCTCGA
>Ga0209828_1001007_pt1 | contig 26476 bp, 18 predicted proteins | sample MaitaG_FD_187429 | JGI IMG/M metagenome (GOLD analysis project Ga0209828, IMG submission 187429) | Marine algal microbial communities from Maine, USA - Maine_Asex2 metaG (SPAdes) (version 2) | ecosystem: Host-associated > Algae > Red algae > Unclassified | place: Maine, USA | collected 2015-01-05
CAGCGGGATTGAAGGTCCTAAATGGACCTTCAAAGAGAAAGAACTGATTCATCAAAATCAGCTGCCTGACGACTTATCTGAAATATGTTACTCTACCTATTTTATCTTTTTATATTATAGTAGGCCATTAATAGAAGCCTGATTCGCATTTACAGATTGCTGTAATTCTTTTAACCGATCTCTCAATGTTTTAACCAGTTCTGGCCTCTCTGAAGACAAGTCATTTATTTCTGAAATATCGTCTTTAAGATTATACAATTCTACAGTCTCCGTTTCATAAAACTCGATTAATTTCCAGTTGCCTTTTCTAATGGCTGCTCCTGGTGTCCATCCGCTACCATGATAGTGAGGGTAGTGCCAAAATAACTCATCGCGATTTAATTTGATCATTTTTTCATTTAATAGTAAAGGTGTCAGACTTTGTCCATCATTAACTGTGTTATCAATTGGTATATTCGCCAATTCACAAATGGTTGGAAAGAAGTCTTGGCTTATGACAGGTTCGCTAATTTTTTTTTCAACATGAGTATAGTGAGCAGGTTTAATCAAAAGAGGTACTCGTATGCCACCTTCATATAACCACCCTTTTCCAGCCCGAAGTGGAGTGATCGCTGTGGGTCCCGCTTTTTTATAACTCTCTTGCAAAGTAGAAAGGCCTCCATTGTCAGAAGTGAAAATCAAAGTTGTATTCTCATAAAGATTTTTGTCTTTTAGCGCAGATATTAATTGGCCAATATTCTCATCCATAGCATAAACCATTGAAGCATAATCAGCATTATTTTGATTTAGCCTTGTGACTCCAGATCCTTCTTTTTTTACTTCAGTCGCTGGCTTGCCTAAATCATTTAATTTTTGATTGAAATAGTCAATATGTTTTTCAGAAGCTTGAATAGGAGTATGAACTGTATAAAATGATAAGAATAGTAAAAACGGTTCATCAGCATGCCGATTCAAAAATGAAATAGACTCTTCTGTCAAGCGATCAGGTAAATATTCATCAGTAGGACCATCAGATAATGTTGGGTTTTTATATGGCGAATAATAACCACCAGAAGGTGAACCTTTGTCATGACCTCCAAAATTTTCATCGAATCCTTGATCTTCTGGATAATATCCTTCGCTTCCTAGATGCCATTTGCCAGCAAAAAATGTTGAATAACCTGCATCTTTCAAACGTTCAGCTATAGTAAGCTCAGCTAAGGGAAGTTCATTCAAGTCTTGCGGACCGACGAGTCGATTACCATCATCATTTCTACCCGGTATCCAATCTGTGATATTCACTCTTGCAGGATGCAGACCAGTCATTATAGCTGCACGCGTGGGAGAACAGACAGAAGCACCTGCATAAGCATTTGTGAATTGGATTGATTCTTTACTCAGTTTATCTAAATGAGGTGTTTCATAAAATTCACTTCCATTATAAGAAACATCTGTCCATCCTAAATCATCAACAAGAATGAATACAAAATTTTGCTGTGGGACGTCCTTTTGACATGCAGTGATCAAAACTACAATGACAAAGATTGCTATGAATTGTAAAAAGGGAGTGGATTTCGACATCTCTTATCTTATCTCTACAAAATAAGACAATAAGCCAGTTAAATAGAATCTGAGTAACTATGTTAGCTGCGAAACTTCGATCTTTCTTAGATATGATTTTGATCCCAGATCGTTTTTGGACATAAAAAAAGGCCATTTGCAGAGCAAATAGCCTTAATATGTCTTGTTAATATCTATGCACCGTACATTTTTTGACGGTATTCTGCATTTAGAATCTCATTTCTTCTCTTTACAGAAGGTTTCGTGAAGTTCTTTCTTCTTCTTATTTCTTTTAGCAGACCAGTTCTTTGAAACTTTCTTTTGTAACGTTTCAGTGCACGATCTATTGATTCTTCGTCTTTTACATTAATTATGAGCATATATAAAACCTATATTTTTTAAAAGGCTGCAAATATACTATTTTTACCCACAATTTTCATAAAATAATAGGATAATATTTTTTATGTTAAAGATTTGAAAACTACTTCAAAAATCTTTCCTATTTATTATCGTCTTACATTTTCTTATATATTTGCAACACCTACCCTAACCATTACATTTTTTATTCACTAAACCAATGTGTTACAGAGTGTTGTTGTGAATTTTGACTAATTTCTTCGATGTATTAAGTATATAATTTAGTTTACTTAACTATATTGGGTTTAGATTATTTGATTTTTTAAATTTACATGAAAAAACTATTTGCGATTATGGAGAATTCTTTTTCTAAAGCTAGGTCGTTTATACTAGCTTTCGCTCTTATTTGTATTGCTAATATTACCTACACTCAAGTGTCAGGTACTATTATCGATGCTTCAACAGGAGATCCTTTAATAGGAGCATCTGTTGTGGTTCAAGGCACTACAAATGGGACAATTACCGATATTGACGGTAATTATACTCTCAATGCTAACCAAGGCGACGTTCTTCTCGTGTCCTATGTTGGTTTTGAAGATATGCTATACACAGTCGATGGCAATCTAGTAAATGTTTCACTATCTCAAGGAATACTTGTAGATGAGGTAGTTGTTACAGGTTATGCAATTGAAAACAAAAGACAAACGACAGGTGCTGTTTCAATAGTAAAAGCATCTGAAATTTCTGCGATTCCCTCTGGAAACGTTGAGCAGCAATTGCAAGGAAGAGTTGCTGGATTAACAGTCATCACCAATGGTCAACCAGGTACCACGAGTCAAATCAGAGTCAGAGGCTTTGGAGCATTCGGTGGTAATCAACCTCTTTATGTGGTAGATGGTGTACCAGTAGAGTCAACAGACTTTTTGAATCCTGACGATATCGAAACGACAACAGTTTTGAAGGATGCTGCATCCGCATCTATTTACGGTGCTAGAGCAGCAAATGGCGTAATTGTTTATACGACCAAGCAAAGTAGCCGTAAGAATACTAAAATGAAAGTTACATATAATGGTATGTATGGTATTACAGACCCAAATGTTGGATCTTCTCCAGAAATGTTGAATCCTCAACAGATGGCAGAATGGACTCACGTTGCATATAGAAATAATGCAGCAGCTAATGGCACAGAAGTGCAGTACACTCATCCTCAATACGGAAGTAATGCGACACCTGTAATCCCTGACTATCTCCATGCCAATGGTGCTAATGGAGTTGTAGGTACAATTGACCAAGCAGCTATTCAGGCAGCATACGATGCTGACCCAGAAAATGTGTTTTTAATTAGACCAAATTTGGAAGGAACTAATTGGTATGATGCAATTACAAGATCTGCACCTATCCATAGACACAGTCTTGGATTTAATGGAGGTACTGAATCAGGACGATATTATATTGGTTTAGGAGCTCAACTTCAAGATGGTATTCTTCTAGAAAACTCCTTTCAGAGATATAGCTTTAGAGCTAACTCAGAATGGGACTTGAATGATTATATTAGTGTTGGACAAAATTTGCAATTAACCTATAGATCAGTTGTCGGCCAACAAGGTGGACAAGGTGGGATAGGTGTTGCTGATGACGAGTCTGAAGTATTATCTGCTTACAGAATGCCTACAATTATTCCAGTATTCGATGAATTTGGAAGTTATGCAAGTACAAAAGCCAGTGGATTTAATAATCCTCGTAATCCAGTAAGAAGACTTGTAAACAATAATGGATCAGATCAAGGATTTAGCAATACAGGTTTTGGTAACTTTTATTTATTAATCAAACCAATCGAAGGACTGACATTAAAGTCTAGTTTTGGTGGATCTGTTTCAAATAATTACTTTACTAATTATGGTTTCAGATATTTTGGAGATTCTGAGCCAGAAGCAAGTAATTCATTTCAAGAAGGTTCTGGGTTCAACAGACAATGGGTGTTTACAAATACAGCATCTTATAAAACACAAATTGGTGTACATGGGATAACACTTCTTGGAGGTATGGAAGCATTGAATACTGGTGCCGGTCGAGGTATGAATGGATCTGGAATAAATCCATTTTCTACAGATTTAGATTTTATAAATCTAAATACTATCCAAAGCCCACAAGTAAATAGTTTTTTATATAAAGGCGTGAATTTCTATTCTCTTTTTGGAAAAGCTGATTACAATTATAATGATAAGTACTATTTGACTGGTGTTCTACGTAGAGATGGTTCATCAAGATTTGGATCTGAATCAAGATTTGGTGTGTTTCCTGCAGTTTCTGCTGCGTGGAGAGTCACATCAGAGCCATTCATGGAAGACTTAAATTTCATTGATGATCTTAAGATCAGAGGTGGATGGGGACAAATGGGTAACTCTAATAATGTGAACCCAAATAACCAATACTCTCTTTATGCATCTTCTAATGGTAGTACACTATATCCTATAAACGGTCAAGCAAGTGGAGCAGATACTGGATTCTCTCAAAGTAGAATTGGAAATCCAGCAGCAAAATGGGAAACTAGTACGACTCTCAATTTAGGTTTTGATGCCACACTATTGAATAATAAATTAGATGTAATCCTTGACTGGTGGACAAAAGACACAGATGATCTTTTATTTAATGTGCCTCTTCCAGGTGTTGCAGGAAATGGTGCTGCTGCACCCTCTGTAAATGTCGCAAGTATGACAAACAAAGGAGTTGATATTCAATTAATTTATAAGAGTACATTTACTTCAGACGTACGATATGAAATTAATTTAACCAGTTCATTCCTTAAAAATGAGATTACATCACTAGCTGAGGGTATAGACTTTTTCGGTGGTGGAGGTTATAGAGGTATAAATCCAATAAGAAATGCAGTTGGTCATGGATTATCAGCTTTCTATGGGTACCGAGTAGAAGGATATTTTAATTCTGAAGCTGAAGTAGCGAGTGCAAATCAACCAGGTGCTGGTTTAGGAAGATTTAAGTATGAAGATATCAATAATGATGGTGAGATAACACCAGAAGATAGAGATTTTATTGGAAGTCCGATTCCCGACTATACAGGTGGATTAACATTGAATCTTGGTTATAAAGGCTTTAACATAGAGACTTACTTCTATGCTTCTGTAGGAAATGACATTTGGAATCAATCAAAATGGTTTACTGATTTCTTTGGTTCTTTCGAAGGTTCTGCTAAAGGTATCAGAGCTTTACAGTCTTGGACTCCTGAGTTAGGTGATAATGCATTAGCTCCTATCTGGGAAAGTGCTTCTAATCTGAGTACAAACTCAGCTGAAAATTCATGGTATGTAGAAGATGGTTCTTATTTGAGACTGCAAAGACTTGGATTGTCTTATGACTTAGGTAGCGATATACTTAACGGTATTGGGGTTGGCTCAATGTCAGTTGGTTTCTCTGCTAATAATATATTAACATTCACAGGCTATTCTGGCTTAGATCCTGGAGTCGGTGGTGGTGCAGATACTAACTTTGGTATCGATGTAGGAAATTATCCTGTGACGCCAAGTTATGTATTTAATGTGTCATTAGGATTTTAAGTTTTAAACAACATTCAATTTATTTAGTTACTATCTGTATAAAAGATATAAAATGAAAAAAATAAATATTATAAAAAAATTAGTGTTAGCCTTTATAGCGATAGCGCTCATACCAATGGCTTGTAGCGATGAATTTTTAGAAGTCGCTCCTACTGGCTCTTTAGCTAATGCGCAACTTGCTACTAAAGCTGGTGTCGAAGGTCTTCTCATTGGGACTTATTCAGCTCTCAACGGTGTATTTGGAAATAGATTTGAAGGTCCTAATCACTGGGTAACAGGTTCTATAACTGGTGGAGAAGCTAACAAAGGAACTGATCCTGGGGATTATAGTTCTATTAATCCTGTCCAACGGTATGAAACTGATGCTACACAAGGTGATATGAATATGTTATGGCTAGGTAGATATGAAGGAATCAGTAGAGCAAATGCTACTTTGACATTGCTTGGAGAAGCAACTGATATTTCAGCTGACGATGCGCAACGAATTGCTGGAGAGGCACGATTGCTAAGAGGTCATTTCTACTTTGACTTAAAGAAACATTTTAATAATGTTCCGTTTTTTGATGAAACTGTAGCTGCGGCAGACGTACCTAGCGTCACGAATTCATCAGATATTTGGTCTAGTATTGAAGCAGATTTACAATTTGCTTTTGATAATCTTCCTGCGACATCTGGTCAAGCTGGTAGAGTCAATAAGTGGGCTGCTGGTGCTTATTTAGGTAAGGCCAAACTTTATCAAGGTAAATTTTCAGAAGCTAAAACTATTTTCGATAATGTTATCGCTAATGGTGTAACGACCAATGGGCTTAAATACCAATTATTAGATAATTATGCTCAGATCTACAATGCTGAAAATGACAATCATGCAGAAGCTATAATGGATGTCGAATCTTCTAATAATACTGGTAGTACGCAAAATGCAAATTATTTTGATGATTTAAATTATCCATACAATACTGGTTCAGATGGTCCAGGAAATTGCTGTGGGTTTTTTCAGCCAAGTTTAACAATGGCGAACAAATTCAGAACAGATGCTAATGGATTACCTCTTTTAGATGGTTCATACAATGATGCTGCTAATGCTGTTAAACATGATTACGGTGTAGAGTCTTCGGATGCTTTTGATCCTGATACAGGAAACCTTGATCCTAGAATAGATCATTCCATCGGAAGAAGAGGTATTCCTTATTTAGATTGGATTGCTCACCCTGGAAAAGCTTGGATAAGAGCTCAACCTTATGCTGGACCATATTCTCCTAAGAAATATATCTATTACAAATCTCAAGAGAATTCATTTACAGACGGTAGCTCATGGACCAGAGGATATGCAACAATGAATTACACGATTATTAGATTTGCAGATCTTTTATTAATGGCGGCAGAAGCTGAGATTGAAGCTGGTGATTTAGATAAAGCTAGAGAGTATGTCAACATGGTTAGAGCTAGAGCGGCTAATGAAGCTACTTGGGTCAAGAATGAGGATGGCAGTAACGCTGCTAATTATGTGATTGGATTATATGAAAGCCCGTGGACAGATGCTTCTATCGCAAGAGATGCAGTCAGAATGGAAAGAACGCTTGAATTATCAGGTGAAGGTCATAGATTTTTTGACCTAGTGAGATGGGGAATAGCAGCTGAAGAGTTAAATGCTTACTTACAGTACGAAGGCCAAACCTTAGTCACTAAGTTCGGTGGTGCGAGTTTTACTGCAGGTAAGAATGAATACTATCCTATACCACAGACACAGATTGATATCCAAGGATCAGATATTTTATCACAGAATCCAGGATACTAGAATACGATAAGTAATATGTAAAGGACTATTTGATTTTCAGATAGTCCTTTTTTTATTTTCACAGTTTGTAGTTTGCATTAGCTTGAAATTATACTGTATAAGTTTGGGCCTATCATACCTAATCAGTACTGCGATTAGCACACATGCACAGTCTTATTTTAAAAGCTATGATTCAAGAGAGTTTGTAGAACAGAAAGTTGCAGAATATAGAAATGGGGATTTGTTAGTCGCAAACTCCTCTATAACGCCCCTCCAAACTGGTGACGAAAATGGAGTCATCAAGCTCAATAGAATAGATTATTGCGGTAACCATATTTGGACAAGACAGTTTGACTATAGTGACAGCTATCTTTTATTAAAAGATATCGCTATAAACCAGAATGGTGATATATTTTTGTTCGGTAGTAGTTACAAAGGATTAATCGAATCCCTATTTTTAATGAAAATCGAAGCTGAATCAATTGATATAGCAGAGTTTCGAATATATGATCCTGGTTCAGTAGATCATTTTACATATTCCATAGATTTAAGGCAAGATAAAATATTAATCTATGGACTCTTACTAGATTTTAATTCGAGCAAAGAAGGATTCATTGGTGTACTCGATCATAATTTGAATATTTTGCGTACGAGTAAATTTGTGCCGTTTGAATCTACAGGAGATGCAGTATTCTCAAATGATGGTGCCATCATCGCAAGATCTGGACCTTATGTTTATAAATTTAATACTGACAATCAAATTGAATGGGCATTTACAAGTAAAAATCAATTAGATCTCTTAAATATTAGTGGTCCATACAATGCTGAGAATGGTTGGATTTTTGAGTCTTACAGTAACAATATGAGTTTCTTATATAAAATTGATGAGAGCGGTCAGTTAGTTTGGACAACAGATCAGTTTTCTAAAAATAATATAGGCGGAGATTTAACACAAAGTACAAATGGACAATATATATATGTTTATAATAAGGACGAAAATAATGGTACGCAACTATCATTTATAATCATTGATCAAGACGGACGGATAATTGAAGAGTTCTTTTTAAATCATAATTATACTGTGAATACAGGAACCGTTAAGCAACGAATAGTTAATGAATATTTAAATATTATTGCTAGTAAAAATGAATCTGTAATGGGAGTTGTAGATGTTGAAAATTTTATTCTTCAATTTGATTATAACGAAAGAATAGAAAATTGCTATTTGATTGAAAACTTTACAAATACGAGTCCTAATAATATTCAAATCAACCTTGAGCCACTGACAATTACATCATTTGATTTTGATTTAGAGCTGCTGGATCGTTTAAAACTAACAGCATCAACAATCGAAGACAATGCAAATGATTTATGCAGCTTTGATAATGATATTGAATATGAAATCGAGACAAACATAATTTCTTGTGGAGAATCTTGGAGCGTTGATCTTCCTAGTGAAGATTTCCAATGGGACGATGGCCATATCAATTTGACCAGAGAGCTGACTACATCAGGAAGTTTTGCAGCAAGGAATTTGGACTGCCAAAGACAGATGGTTATAGAATACAATTTAGAAGTAGAGGATTGTAAATGTCAAATATATATGCCAAATGGATTTTCACCAAATGGGGATAAAGTTAATGATACATTAGAGTTAGCTGGTATCTGTGATTTGGAGTCGATGGATTTAACTATTTTGGACAAATGGGGGGCAGTCGTATTTTCAAGTAAATCCATGGATAACATGTGGAATGGAAAATTAAATCAAAATGATGTGTCATCAGGTACTTATGCAGCGATTTTAGTATATCGTTGGATTAATAAAAATGGTGAATTGTTAGAAGATAAAGTTGTGCAAACAGTGTCTGTATTTCGTTAAAAAACATGAATGTATTTTCCTAATCATTATACTCTGATGCTAATATTTCGCTTACTAGGCTTCATCTTATTATGTCTGTTTACAATGACTAGTTGTCAAGAAGAGGCCACTTTATTTCATTTGGTAGACTCTGCAAAGTCAGGTATAGATTTCGCAAATTCTATTGTTGAAAATGATTCATTAAATATACTCGCCAATGAATATGTCTATAATGGTGCAGGTGTAGCAATTGCAGATGTCAATAATGATGGATTGGCAGATCTTTTCTTTTCGGGAAACCAAGTGGATAACAAACTTTACATAAACCAAGGAAACTTAACATTCAAAAACGTCACCTTAAGTGCTGGTTTAAAAAAGGCTAATCCTTCTCTTTGGTCTTCTGGTGTCAATATTATTGATATTAACTATGATGGACTTCTTGATATTTATGTTTGCAATACAATGAACAAAGTCGCAGACAATAGAAAAAACCTTTTATACATTAATACTGGATTAGATGCCAATAATGAACCGAAGTTTATTGAATCCGCTTCAGCTTATGGTCTTGATAGTGACACATATTCTTCTCATGCTCAATTCTTTGATTTTGACAATGATGGAGACTTGGATGTTTTTATAGGAGTGAATCAGATTTATAATAATAATCCAAATCAATATGCAGACCCCATCATTGGGATCGAAGCAATCAGCAGAGATCGTCTACTAAAAAATAATTGGAGTGAGGAATTAGGACACCCAATATTTGAGGACGTTTCTATTTCCGCAAACATAAAGCATAATGGATATAGTCATAGTACCTTAATCCATGATTTTAATAAAGATGGCTGGGCAGATATTTATGTAGCCAATGACTATATAAGCAATGATTTAGTATTTATTAATAACAAAGACGGCACATTTGAAAATAAAGCAAATGAAATATTTAAGCATTTTAGTTTATCCGCAATGGGGAGTGATCTTGGTGATGTAAATAATGATGGTAAAACTGACTTTATTGTATCTGAAATGCAACCTTATTACAATAAGCGTAAAAAATTATTTCATGGCGAAAGTAGTTATACAACAGAATTATTAAGAGTAAAATATAACCATGATGTACAATACACTAGAAATACACTACAATTAAATCGAGGGATAAATCCGGTTAATCAATTGCCTATTTTTAGTGATATCGGTATTTTATCAGGAGTACAAGAAACAGATTGGAGTTGGGCTACATTATTTGCAGATTATGATAACGACGGATGGCAGGATATATTTATTGCTAATGGATTTCCCAAAGATGTCACAGATAGAGATTTTTCCGAATTTAGAGCTTTTGCTAATAGATTAGTCTCAAATGAAAAATTACTGTCTGCTATTCCAGAAGTTAAGTCACCAAATTTTATGTTTAAAAATAATGGAAACTTGATTTTTGAGAATATGTCCAAAGAGTGGGGCTTAGATGTTCCATCATTTTCTAATGGTGCTGCATATGGCGACCTTGATAATGATGGTGATCTTGATTTAGTGACAAATAATATTAATGATTTTGCCTTCATATGCGAAAATAAATCTGCGGACAATAGTCATAATTTCCTAAGAGTTAAACTAAAAGGAAGAGACAAAAATACTGCTGCTTTAGGAGCGTCTGTAGTCTGTTTTGTTAATGGTAATAAACAAATCAGATCGATCTTATCAAGTCGAGGTTACCTGTCACAAAGCGAAAGTATACTGCATTTTGGATTAGCTGAAAGTGAGAGTATCGATTCATTAGTTATAAACTGGCCAGATGGCTACAATCAGCACCTTACAGATGTAAATGTCAATGAGCTTTTAATTGTTGATTACAATGAGAAATTAATTAATCAACCAAATATTTCAGCAAATTTCGATAAGATATTTGAAGATGTGTCAAATTCTACACAGATTTTGCATCTAGATGAAGATCCAGATTTTATAGATTTTAATATTCAAAGAACAATTCCACATAAACTTTCTCAATACGGACCAGCTTTAGCTGTAGGTGATGTTAATGGCGATAATTTAGATGACCTTTTTGTGGGCGCGGGCTTTGAACAGGATCAAACATGGTTTTTTCAAAATTCAGATTTTACATTTTCAGAAAAGAAGGTAACATATAAATCAAAAGATAAAAAAGAAGAGGATGCTGGGATTCTGTTATTTGATGCAGACAGTGACAATGACCTTGATATCTATATTGTAAGAGGCAGTGCTCAATTTCCCGATCAACATGTATTGTATCAAGATGTCCTGATGCGTAATGATGGTAAAGGAAATTTTGAAAGAGATATTAATGCCATTCCCGATATTAGATCTAATGGATCATGTGTAAAAGCAGCGGATTATGATTTGGATGGAGATCTTGATTTATTTATCGGTAGTAGAGTAAAACCTGGTTCTTATCCAGAAATGGGTAAAAGTTATTTGCTTCAAAATGAATCTCAAAATGGTAAGATTAAATTTAGGATTGCTAGTGTGGAGGATAATGAACATTTGATGCTAGCCGGTCTTGTGAGCGATGCAATGTGGACTGACCTAAACAATGACTCCTGGCCAGATTTAATATTGGCATGTGAATGGAGTCCTCTCAAAATATTTATAAATAAGCAAGGTTCATTTAAGAACATTTCGGAAAGCTCTGGACTAGAGAATTACATCGGTTGGTGGAATAGTTTAAAGTCAGTAGACATAGACAATGATGGAGATATGGATTTTGTAGCAGGGAACTTTGGTGATAATACTTATTTTAGTGGCTCTTCTGAAGAACAATTTAAAATCTATGGGAAAGATTTTGATAATAATGGAAGTATTGATCCATTGCTTTCACTGATGTGGGCTGATAGTTTAGGTGGTAAACATGAATACCCCTACCATCCATTTATGGATATGGGTAAACAGCTGCCCAGTATGAGAAAGAAATTCTCTAACTATGGAGAGTATGGAGAAGCAACTATGTCCAAAATCTTAGAAGACGAAAACCTAGATAATTCAATTCAGTATGCTGCGAATTGGATGAAGTCATCATGGATAGAAAATTTAGGTGATGAAAGATTTAAAATGCATGCCCTTCCCATAGAGGCCCAACTATCCGCAGTTTATGGGATTCAAACTATAGATGTTAATGACGATACACATCTTGATATATTGCTTGTAGGCAATGATTTTGGGGTAGAAGTACAGCAAGGAAGAGCAGATGCTTTTAATGGACTACTCTTAAAAAATGATGCTGTTGGAAATATGGTAGTGTCGAGTTTAGAAGAGAGTCACTTCTTCGTTCCAGGAGATGCTAAAAGTTTAGTAAAATTAAATACCCCTAATCATAAAAGTGTGTTCATTGCCTCACAAAATAAAGATTCACTCAAGGTTTTAGAATTCAAGCATATAGAAGAACAACAACTAATCAGACTGACAAATGATGAAGTAAAATGTGAAATTGAATATAGTGATAATAGTCGTCAGATGAATGAATTTTACTGGGGTGATAGCTTTCAGTCCCAGTCCAGTAGAACAATTCTTGTCAACCCAATGATGCAAAAGATGAAATTTTATAATAACTTAGGAAAGGAAACAAGAGTTCTAAATTTTTAACGTCAAGATTAAGAATGAATAATAGATTATTTTGTGCTGTTTTAATATTACTTATTGCAATTGAAAATCAAGCGCAAGGCCCTGCAAGCACCAATACAGTTGATGGTAGTTCATATGACATAGCAACTAATTCAGCCCTTGGTTTACATAACAACGGAGGTGTATCTGAGGTCTCTTATGATGAAATAGATGGCAGTCCTTTCTTTAAAGATGAATTTCTATTAGGAGATGCTCTTTTAATCACTGGACAACTTGATGACAGCTTACTTTTAAAATATGACCTTGCACGAAAAATATTCGCTGCAAAACTTGAAGACGATACTGAAATTTTTATCAATACTAAAAGCATTATTGCATTTAGAATGTTTAAAGATGAAAATGAATACTTATTTAAAAGAGTCGATCCTAGATATCCAACTGTATTTTATGAGATACTTTATGAAGGAGAAGATATAATCTTTTATAAAAGTGAAGATGCCAAAATCGTTAAAGGAGAAGAATTAGGCATTGCGAAAACGAATGATAGGTTTTTTAAAGATGTCAAGTATTACATCAGAAAAGGAATGGATATTAAACGTGTTAAATTAAAAAAGAAAACGCTATGGAAATACTTTGATGAAAAGCAACAGGAAAAGATGGATGATTTTATAAAGGAACATAACATAAAATTAAAAACAGACCTAGACTATAAAAGGCTTATGTCTATACTTAGTATGTAGTGATCAGGACATATGACTATCAGGACTACCGATAACTAACAGCAATCTGCATCAACTGCCCTAAAATCTTAATGGAATCTTTCATTGATAATTTAGAGCCATCTTCATGGACCCATCTTTTCAAGGGTTTTTCACAGAGCATTGCAATAGCAGCTTCAGATCCAAACCTTTTTTTCATTCTCATAAATATTTCGACATCGAACAACCATCTTGTTAGAAATTGCTGTTTGAATACAATCTTGGCAATTTCTGGAGTCATTACCTTTGCACCACATTGTGTATCCTGAAATGGCATACCCAGTATTTTACGAATAATTAGATTGATGGTCTTACTAATGAGTTGACGTGCACCATCTTTATGAATGTTAGCTCCCATTCTAGCAATACGAGATCCGTTGACCATTTCAAAACTAGACTGCGGATCTGACAGTGTTTTTACAAGTCCATCGAAATCTGCTAAATCGGTAGACAGGTCAGCATCCAAAAAACCAATATAATTGTATTCTAGATCCTTAGATAAGTGGAGCATCCCTTGCCTCACAGCTTCAGCTTTACCTCCATTCTGAGCACAATCATATACACTTATATTATCAGGGCATTCATCTACTAATTGTTGAAGTACTGCAAGCGTACTATCTGTACTGCCATCATTGACAAAGCAAAGATGGTAACTTGGATTTTTGTCGATAAATGAGAAGAACTCTGATTTTTTTATTCTCAATTCCTCATTGTAACAAGGTATCACGACGCCAACCATATGTTTATCTATCGTCTGACTTTTTACAATTGAATGATGTGTCGAATTGATTGGCTGTTTTAATAGTTTTTGTATCCTAAGCAAAAGTTTGTTGATACCCACAGGCTTTTCAATGAAATCATCTGCACCGAGTGTAAAAGCCTTTGCAAGTGTGATTTCGTCATCAGCAGATGTCATGACTATGATAGGAGTTTTAGATTGTAATTCGTGTCTGACATGATGAATAACATCAAAGCCTGACTTCGTCGGCATATTAATATCTAAGATCAATAAGTCTGGATTCATTGACTCGAATAATTCGATAGCCTCTAATCCGTCACTTGCAGTAATAGTTTCATATTGTGTATCTGACAAATGATTTTCTATTGCTTTTACTACCAAGCGTTGATCATCTGCAACAAGTATTCTCATAAGTTTATGTTTATAGGAATGATGTGTTACAAATCTATTAGAATATTCAGAGTTTAGTTTGGAATTTGAGGCGTTGTGGTAGGACTGTAGTGGTATAATAGAGAAAATGTAATGTTAGAGAGTTCCTTAAATAAAAATAGGCCTGCTCACTCTCCGGGAGGAGAGCCGCAAGCCAATTTAAAAGAACAACTTCCGCAATTAAGACGCAAGACTTTCTATGAAGCCACATTTTTTTCCAGAATAATTTCAAAAAAAACAAACATTTTCGCTGCCTAAAATTTAATTCATTGATAATCAATTATTTATGAGGCATAAATTTTTAAATAAAAAAAATTATTCTTTCCTGACCCAGTGTAATCTCTAAAATGATATTATATCTTATTGTTTTATTTCCTATTACCCCACAATTATCTAATTTGAATTCATTTTTTTATCTTGGGAGGAAAGTCATTAGACATGAAAAGAAGAAATGCCCTTTTAAATTTGAGCAAAGGAGTTGGCGCGTTTACCATAGCGTCCTGTAGTACAACTAAAACAACTCCCTTACTGACAGAAGAATATACTTCAAATCGTAAAAAATTAAAAGGTAACATCAATCATTCTGTCTGTAAGTGGTGCTATAATATGCCGCTAGAAGAGTTGGCTGAAGCAGCTCAAGAAATAGGTCTCAAATCTGTTGAATTGTTAGATCCACCTGATTGGGAAATCGTCAGGAAGTATGGACTTGATTGTGCGATTTCCAATGGTGCTAATCTCGGTATACCCAATGGCTTTAATGAACCAAATAATCATGAAGAATTATTAAGACAGTATACTGAGCTTATTCCAAAAGCAGCAGAATTTGGTATTAAACAAATCATTTGTTTCTCTGGAAATAGGAGAGAGATGACAGACGAACAAGGCATGGAAAATTGCGCAGTTGGGCTGGAGCCAGTCGTAAAGTTGGCAGAGAAGCATGGCATTCTTATCGTTATGGAATTATTGAATAGTAAAGTGAATCACAAAGACTATATGTGCGATAGGACTCCCTGGGGTGCCGCACTCGTAGAAAAATTAGGTTCTCCTCAATTCAAATTATTGTATGATATCTACCATATGCAAATTATGGAAGGTGATGTCATCAGAACAATAAATGATAACCACCAATACATTTCTCATTATCATACGGGAGGTGTTCCTGGAAGAAACGAAATAAATGATACGCAAGAACTGTATTATCCAGCGATAGCCAAAGCGATTAAGGCTACTGGATACACTGGTTATATTTCTCAAGAATTTATTCCAAAGGGCCCTAAGCCAATTGAATCCTTAGATGAAAGTGTTCACATATGTGACGTGTAATTTTTTTTAATTAATTGTAAAGAAGAGTAAATGTTTTTTAACTCAAATGGAAGTGACGAAGTGTCATTTGATGCGATAGTAGTAGGTACAGGTGTGAGTGGCGGTTGGGCTGCAAAAGAACTCAGTGAAAAAGGCTTGAAGACCTTGGTCCTTGAGCGCGGCCGAGATGTCAAACATGTAGTAGATTATCCAACAGCCAATATGGATATATGGGAATTTCCAAATAATGACCGCTTTTCAAAAGAGGTCCTAGACAGAGATTATCCAAAACAAAATCGATCTGGTTATACCATCCGTCCATCCACTAAGCATTGGTGGCCAAAGGATCACGAGCATCCATACACAGAAACTAAACCCTTCGACTGGCTCAGAGGATATCATGTTGGCGGTAGATCTTTATTATGGGGTAGACAAAGTTATCGTCTAAGTCCCATGGATTTTGAAGCTAATGGCAAAGAAGGTGTCGCTGTAGATTGGCCAATCAGATATAAAGATATCGCGCCTTGGTATGATTATGTAGAATCACATGCAGGTATCAGTGGTCGAGCTGAAGGATTGCCACAGTTGCCTGATGGTAAGTTTTTGCCAGCCATGGATTTTACTTGTATAGAACAACATGTTGCCACAAAAATTAAAGAAAATTTCAATGATAGAATAATGACTATCGGTAGAACTGCTAATCTCACACAACCGCACAAAGGTCGTGGAGCGTGTCAGTATAGGAATAGATGTATTCGAGGTTGTCCTTACGGTGGATACTTTAGTAGTCAAGCCTCGACATTGCCTGGAGCTTATGCTTCTGGAAATATGACGCTTAAACCAGATTCGATCGTTACAGAATTGATCTATGACGAGGAAACACAAAAAGCCAAAGGAGTCAGAGTCCTAGATCGTGAGACAGGAGAGTGGCGAGAGTATTTTGCAAAAGTGATTTTCTTATGTGCAAGTTCATTTGGTTCGACTTGGATCATGATGAATTCAAAATCTGATAGATTTCCAAATGGTTTTGGAAATGATAGCGATCAACTTGGTCGTAATGTCATGGATCATCATTTTCGATTAGGTGCAAATGGCAGTACTGATATGTTTGCAGATAAATATTTTAAAGGTAGACGTCCCAATGGAATCTATATACCGCGCTTTGTTAATCTAAATGCAAAAACAAAAAAGAAGGAATATTTAAGAGGTTGGGGATATCAAGGTGGCGGTAGAAGACAAGGCTGGTATCGAGATGTGAAAGAACTCGATTTTGGACCGGAGCTCAAAGCACAATTAGCGCAACCAGGAGCTTGGACAATGGGTATGACCGGCTTTGGAGAGTGTCTGCCTTATGAGGAAAATAGAATCACTCTCAATGAAGAAGTAAAGGACATCCACGGTCTTCCGACTCTCACGATGGACGTAGAATGGAAAGACAATGAATACGCCATGCGAAAGGACATGACGATTGAAGCTGCAGAAATTTTAGAAGCTGCAGGCTTGAAAAATGTCAAGACTTATGATGCAGGTTGTAATCCAGGTCTCGGCATACATGAGATGGGAACGGCTAGAATGGGTAGAGATCCTAAAACATCTGTATTGAATGCACATAATCAGGTCCATGCAGCCAAAAACGTGTATGTAACTGATGGCGCGTGTATGACTTCTTCGGGATGTCAAAATCCTTCATTAACGTATATGGCATTGACAGCCAGAGCAGCAGACCATGCTGTGAAAGCACTTAATAATAATGATATTTAAATATTGAGAATATGAAAAGGAGAGATATACTAAAACAATCTGCACTTTTTGCAGGAGCAGCGCTCTCAGCAGGTACAATCGCTTCGATCGTGTCCGGATGTAAAACAGATGCAGCTATAGACGACATAACCCAAGCAGCTTTGTCATCTGATCACTTAACGCTAATAGGTGAAATAGCTGAGAGAATCATCCCTAAAACAAATACACCTGGCGCTAAAGATGCTAAGGTCGATGAGTTTATCAATCGTGCAGTTACAAATAATTTCACCAGAGACGAAGCGACACGATTTAAGGATGGCTTGACTGTTTTTAATACCTTAGCTAATGATAAATTCTCAATGAATTTTGTGTCCTTATCTGACGAAGAAAAGGATCAAATCTTAACTGATGTAGTCGCTGATCACAAATCAAAAGATTCAGCAGAACCACATATTTGGCCAGCCATAAAAGGCTTAGTCATTACTGGTTATTTTACATCAGAAATAGCTGCGAAAGAAACCCTAAAGTATGATCCCATCCCTGGTGAATGGGTCGGATGTATTGACTATGAAGATGTAGGTGGTCTGTGGGCTATCTAAAATTATAACACCATGAAAAAATCAAATCGAAGACATTTTATTCAAAATGGCAGCATAGCTATGATGGGCGCTGTATGTAGCCCATTGTTATTACAATCATGCGCACAAAAAAAAGGACTTGTCGAAGAAGCCATCATTGAAACAAAAAGAACAATGATAAAGGATGATATGTTTTTCAAAATTTCATTGGCACAATGGTCATTCCATAAAGCAATCTTTGCAAAAGAGCTAGCTCATCTAGATTTTGCTGCAAAAACGAAAAGCTTAGGTATCGATGGAATTGAATATGTCAATCAATTCTTTAAAGATAAAGCCGAAGATACAGCTTACCTTAATCAAATGAATACGAGAGCTAGTGATCAAGGAGTGACGCAGTTATTGATCATGGTTGATGGAGAAGGCGGACTTGGTACTTTGGATAGTGCCGAAAGAAAGCTTGCGATTGAAAATCATTATAAGTGGGTGGATGCAGCTTCATATCTTGGCTGTCATTCTATACGGGTGAATGCCTTTGGTGAAGGTTCTGCTGAAGATGTAGCATCCGCCGCTGTGGAAGGTTTAGCTGGTGTAGCTGAGTATGGTGCAAAACAAAATATTGATGTAATCGTAGAAAACCATGGTGGATATTCCTCTGATGGGAGTTGGTTGAGCGGAGTGATGAAACAAATAAATATGTCCAACTGTGGAACGCTTCCAGATTTTGGAAATTTCTGCACAAAGCGAAAAAAAGGTTCATGGGACTGTGAAGAAGAATATGATCGGTATACAGGAGTGAATGAAATGATGCCCTTTGCCAAAGCGGTCAGCGCCAAAACAAATGACTTCGATGCCCTAGGCAATGAAAAAAATACAGATTATATGAAGATGATGAAAATCGTGAAAGACCACGGTTATTCAGGTTATGTCGGTATTGAGTATGAAGGACGATCCATGGGAGAAGAAGAAGGAATTATCGCAACAAGAGATCTTTTGAATCGTGTTGGAAAAGCTTTAAACTAATTATAATTTCTTCTATTTAAATCGCTAATTTTTTATTAGTTAACTCGTAAATACCCCATTGAATTCTACGTTTTAATTCAGATTCAGGAATTAACTGAATCATATTCGTTGATAAATTTTTAATGATGTAGCCAAATGGCTTCTGATCAATAATTTGAATTTGCTGTTTCATAGTCATGTACTTTACACCCTTGATTCAAATGTAATAGCAAAATTCACTGAGGACAAATTTATATATATTAATTTTTGCTTTTGTAAATATACTGTTTTGCAATGTATGGACTTTGTAGTATTCTTACGAAGAGTAGTAGATAATCTAGGACTAATTCCGAATTGGTGAAGCCCATTTCAATCATTGGTTTAGAAAGTAGTTTTTTAAAGAAAACCACATCATCATGCTACCTTATGTACAAGTAGATGATTATGAATTGACTGAACTGCTTGTAAGCTTGTATTAGTAGCCAAATTGTTCTGGATTGATAATATCATAAATTCCCCATTTAATTCGACGGATGAGCATGAATTCTGGAAGGAGATGAATTGTATTGGTACTCATATGTTTAATCGTACAACCTGCATCTTTTTTTTCCAAAAGCTTCACCTTGTGCATATAGTATTATTATGAGTTTACGAATAATCAAATATATGCTTAGCACAATCTAAAAGTATGGGGGTAATCTTTATAATTTGAGATAGGGTTTACCCTATAGTAATGCGTCCGCAATCATTTCTGGATTGGTTAAGATATAAATACCCCATTTTATGCGCTTCAAAAGGATTGAGCTTGGGATGACCTGATTTGAATTGGTATGAAGGTTCCTAATAATATAACCCGCATTGACTGCTTCTAGAATTTTGATCTTTTGTGCCATTGGAATAGTCTTTCTTGCATCTTTAAAACGTCTGAGACTGCCAACTTAATATACCTAGGACTCATTTAATATAAAATTTACCTAGAGTTCGGTTTTAGATCATCTATTCATCTTTGTATTATTGTATTTAATAATCTATTTCAGTCCATAAAATTGCAGCATGCAACAGGCGTTTTTAACTCTGATTTTTGTTTTGTGTATTTCCGTATTTCTCAATGCACAATACACAATCTCAGGACATGTTATGGACCAAAGTCAGAATCCGTTGATTGGGGTGAATATATCTACAGGCCAACTCAATGGAACGATTACAGATATTAATGGGAACTATCGTATTGATATCGCAGAGGAGAATATCATACTTCAGTTTTCATATCTAGGCTATAAAACCATAGTATTAGAATTAAAGACTATTAGGAATGACTTGCATCAGAATATCGTCATGTACCAAGATATGTTGCAAATGGATGAAGTCGTTATCAGTGCAAATTTTAATGAGAAGTCTAAATTGGAATCTTCTATTTCTATTACGACTTTAGACCCGCAAGTAGTAGAATCTCTCTCACCTGCCTCAGCACTGGAGGCACTAAAGCAAGTACCTGGAATTTACGTGAACGATGCAAATGGAGAAATCGGAGTAGAAATACAAGGAAGAGGCTTAGGGACTCCATATTTTGCAATCCAAGAAGATGGCCTGAACTCATCAATTTCAGAGATGGCCTCAAGCGAACAATTTTCAAGAGATATGTTTTTGCGAAATGATCTGATGATTCAACGCGTAGAAGCTGTTCGCGGGGGAAGCAGTGGTATTACCAATGCAAATTCGCCAGGAGGAATATTTAATTATATCAGTAAGACTGGAGGTGAACAATTTGAATTCGAAATGAGGAATCGATTTGGTATCCAAGCAAATGGGAAAGAAAAATACAACAGGATGGAGCTGCTCATCAGCGGACCAATCGAAGGAACAGACTGGAAATATGCTGTCGGCGGACACTATAGATATGATGGTGGAAATCGTCCGGGCATTTTTTCTCATAGCAAAGGCAGACAAATTAAATCAAATGTTAGCAGAGTTTTTGGAGACAGATTGTCTTTGAAATTATATAGTAAATATCTCAATGATCGAGTCGGTTTAAATAGACCAACTTTTGTTCAAAATTGGAATGACATCAGACCTGCTGAAGGATTTGATTGGCAAGACAATGTGATTCTTCCCGATGTAAATTTTAATATCGGAGATGGCTTTAATTCTACTGCCGAACAAAGTCGTCTCAAATCCATTTCAACAAGAGATCAACAAAAGATGAATGAACTCACGGGAGGCATAAAATTAAATTATTCACTCAGCGAAAATTGGAAGATCAAGAGTCATAGCCGCATTTCAAAAAAGAACATTACTATAAATCATTTAGCCGAAGAAGGAGGTTTTTCTACTGTGGCAATAGATGGCCTGTTTTCAAGATTGTTTTCTAATTTTAATTGGATTGTCCCGACAAGTACTCAAAATGAAGTCTATAGAAATATGATTCTTGGACAGATGGAGTTTTATGATATTCAGTCAGGTGAAACTGTAGCGAGCATTGACAATTCGCCATTGCTCATAGGTAATAGTCCTGAAATAACACTGAATAATTTACCAGGGAATGGGGATGTCTTTTGGGGACTTGTCGATAATGATGAACTAGAAATTACTGAAATAGTACAACAGTTGAGTCTGACAGGCACGCTTTATCAACATCAATTAACGATTGGAGGGTATTTTCATAGTGCTGAAAATCAAAGGGTATTAAATAGTGCGACAAGTTTTTTAACGGTAGAACCGATTCCGAGAGTCTTGGGTACGCGGGTCATTTTAGAAGACTTTTCAGACATCGCTAATTTTGTTCCAGAGCTTTTACCTCTGGTTCCTTACGCCGGTCAACGTGTTGACTTTGCTAATTCTACTGGATTACATGGATATAATTCTCAGGTGAATGAATATAACAACTTGACCGAACGTGTCATCTCATTCTTTGCAAATGATGAGTGGAGAGTCAATGAATTTTTAAATATAGATCTTGGTCTTAGGTTTGAATCGATTAAGCATATTGGAGAATCCGGAATTACAAGTGAAAGTAATATTGAAGAGCGACCTGGAGGAGCAGATGGTAATCTATTAACCGTTTTTGATAATGCATATAATTATTTTAGCGGTGATTACCTTCCGGTAAATGTTAACTATACCACATTTTCATTTTCACTAGGAGCTAATTATAAAGTAGGGGAGCGTTCGGCGATTTATGCTAGATACAGTAAAAGTGAAAAATTATTAGACGCTATTTATCAACAGGATATGTTCGTGGATAATAAACCTCAAACATTTATTCCAAGATCCATCAAGCAGGCCGAACTTGGCTATAAATATTCAACTAATAGACTTGGACTATTTGGACTTATATATCATTCAGTAGAACAAAATATTTTTAATCAATTATTTGTTGTCTGCCTGACTTGTGATGATGGCTTCTATCTTACTGATCCAATATTTAATTCAGTCGAATATCTAGGCGCCGAATTAGAATTAAATTTTCGCGCTTTACGATGGTGGTCGATTCGATCCATCTTAAATATAAGCGGAGGAAAAAATAGAGATTTTAAAATTGTAAATACCGGAAATTCAGACGGTCCCGGAGATGATACGGTAGTGGATTTATCTGGAGAGCCAGTCGCTGGATCGACGGCTAGTCGATTTGACTTGTCTCCGATTGATATTACAAGTAGATTTTATATTTTAAAAAATAGAGGAGAACTGATTGTCAATTATCGAAGGTTTGCAGAAAGATTCGCTAATAGCCAACAAGCATTTACACTGCCATCATTTGGTATCTTTAAATTTGGATTTTCTTATCGATTGAGCCATTTCTTGAAGACTTCATTTAATATCAACAATGTATTTAATGAAATCGGTATCCTCCGATTTAATGGATATAATGCAGTCGCAGGGTTTCCTGAAAATGTATCAGCGGAATTTATCCAGAACAATCCAGAGACATGGTTTAAAGTACAGCGTTCGTTACCACGGGCGTATTATTTCACAGTACATTATCAACTTTAAACTTAAGAGAGCGTTTTGCTAATCGGGATAATTATAAAACTTTTGGGAACACAGCTTTTCGATTTTTGGGATATTGCACAAACTGATCTTGATACCATTGATGATGATTTAAACTTCTAGGGATTAAATTTGATGCAGTCCATATAAAAAAGGCAAATCCAGACATTGACCATGTCAAGATCGCAAAACCAAGCCATTCGATGAGCTCTCCAAAATGATTCGGACAACTGATATATTTGAATAAGAAGCCTTGTGGGATTTTATAATCTGTTTCGCCTGGTTGTCTTAAATTTATAAGGATCCTATCTGATTTCCAATTGATGATGACTCCCAAAAAGAACATGCATATGCCTACAATAAATTGCCAACTGCCAAACCAACTTAACTGAACGACTTTGATGAAACCAAATTCATATCCAATATTAAATCCGTTTATGAAATTGAAAGTAAAAGCTGACAAGACAATAAAAAGAGGAATTTTTTTCCCTGTGGTACGAATTCTAAATGGGTATATGAATACTCGATTGATATAATGAAACATAAAGATTAGAATAAAGCAATGAGTCACTATAGATTTATCAGCAGTGCCATAAACGTAAATTAGTGGACAGATAATCACAGTCGGTAGTTCCATTAAGAACCATCCAATATTATTTTCTATTAAAGTACCCCAGCCTTTTCTACTATGTCTCCCATATGGCGCTTTCACAAAAATCGCAAAAGGAACAATGATAAGCGCAACTAAGATCCATACACTGATCCAATTGTGAAAAGTAAATGACGTCGACATCATGGGAATTATTTAATTAGTGTTTGTTTTAGCCTAATAACTTGAGTCTGTTTACTGTACATCATACAAATAGATATTCACAGAAATCCACTATTTTCCTTGTTAGATTTTCTCTGTATAGCCTGCTATATTTTCATAAACCTGCTATGACTATGCCGTTTTCTGTGGATTGAATTTCGCCATAATATTCGAACTTAGGTAAATACGAACTGAATACGACTACAATTCTTATACAAACATCAAACACTCTAAGATATACCCTATTAATAGTATATCTTTAAGTTTTACTAATTTCAATCCATTGGAACAAGCTAAAGCTTTAGGCATTTTACAAGAATCTTTCTCTTTTTTACAGCCGAATGAAATTCAGCAATTTTTTAACATTTGTAAGCTAATTAAAGTCAAGAATAAGACGGTTTTGATCAAAGGAGGCGATTTAAATGCCAAATCATTTTTTATTTTGGAAGGTCTAATTCGCGGGTATTTTACAAATGAAAAAGGCATTGAAAAGAATATTTTTCTGAGACCAGAGCATACACTCACAGGAGATCCAAGTTCGCTGTTTCATAATCTTCCAGCTAAGTATACCTTTGAAGCAGTAGGGGATTGCGTGCTTCTGGAGATTAATTTGAAAGATTTAGGGACCTTGATTGAGACCTATCCAAGATTTAATCGGGTCTATATTTCTAGTCTGCAAGAGGTTGTCAGTACACTCATTTTTCGTGTAGAATCTTTAATTGATAAGATGCCTGAAAAGAGATATGAACAACTGATAGAAACACATCCTCAGTTTTTTCAAAAAGCATATAACAAACATATCGCTAATTATTTAGGGATTACTTCAGTATCCTTATCTAGAATTATAAAAAGAAAATTGGATAAGAGAAATTAACATGTGTAATGTATTTTTGCATGAGATTGACTTATTTTAGTCTTAAAATTTGTCAAACATGGAAAAAATACTCGCGATTCCTAATATTGATGTCTATGCCGTATTATTAGTACTTGGCTTTTTTGGATTGGTAGAGATGATACTGGGCCATTACCATAAGACAAAACGGAACAGAGATGATTGGATTTTAGAAAGTCTTGGTTTTTTTGTCGTTGTAGGAACGAAGTTGCTCCTAGTCGCAGTTGTTGTCTTTTTAGGAGATTTTATATTCCCCTCTTTTTCTAATGTTTTCCAAGGCTGGTCTCTGTGGCTTTCAATACCATTTTATTTATTGATTGATGATATGTCACAGTATTGGTTTCATCGATCTGCTCATGAATATAACTGGTTATGGAAACATCATCGCGTTCATCATCAAGCTGAAGATATGGGAATACTAGTTGCTTATAGAAATAGCTGGGTCTATTATTTACTACTACCAAATTTATGGTGGGGAGCGATTGCCACTTACTTAGGTTTAGCGCCTGCTGTAATCGCGGGCTTAATCATAAAACAATTGGTGGTCACTAGTACTCATAGTACATGGAAGTGGGATAAACCTTTTTATGAAATAAAAGCCTTACAACCAATGGCCTGGCTCATGGAACGAATTTTTATTACGCCAGCATTTCATCATTCTCACCATGGAAAGTCTAAAGCAGATCATATCAGCGACCCTAATGGCAATTATGGTAATACTTTTTCTATCTGGGATCAGATGTTTGGCACTGCTATGTTTACTCGAAAATATCCAACAGATTTTGGTTTGCAAACAGATCCATTAGATCCATGGTATTCACAATTGCTCTATCCATTTATAAAGTCTCCAAAAGAGGGTAGTGAACTCGCTGCAGGACATAAAAAAGAAAAACATATTGGTACCGAACCACTTAAGACAACGCTAAAAGCTGGTACATATTTATATTGCCAATGTGGATTTAGCAGCACCCAACCTTTTTGTAATGGTGCACATCATGGCACTAAGTTCAAACCGATGCTTGTCGAAATAGAAAAGACAAGGCCAGTCTCTTTATGTACGTGTAAGATGACTAATACTCCACCTTATTGTGATAATTCTCATTTGTCTATGAAAAATGAGCAAGTAGAAGTTAGTCTGACGGCGGAAATGTAAGTGTAATTCCTGCTTAAAAAAATCACATGCAAAGTCTATAGACCTATAGGACAAATCAAATAATGGAATCAAGATAAGTTAAGGCTTGATTAAGACAACAAAGATATCAATACTCCAGCAGCCACAGCAGAACCAATGACGCCACTAATATTGCTAGACATCGCATACTGTAATATGTGATTCTTAGGATCATGCTTCAAGGCAATATCATTCGCTACTCGCGATGCCATCGGGACGGCACTTAAACCAGTTGCTCCAATTAGAGGATTAATTTTTTTCTTTGAAAATAGATTATAGATTTTCACTGCCATGATACCACCTAATATTGAAATGCAGAAAGCGATGAATCCACCTAATACAATTAACAAAGTCTCTTGATTTAAAAAAGTAGATGCCG
>Ga0209828_1001018_pt1 | contig 26279 bp, 22 predicted proteins | sample MaitaG_FD_187429 | JGI IMG/M metagenome (GOLD analysis project Ga0209828, IMG submission 187429) | Marine algal microbial communities from Maine, USA - Maine_Asex2 metaG (SPAdes) (version 2) | ecosystem: Host-associated > Algae > Red algae > Unclassified | place: Maine, USA | collected 2015-01-05
TGCTTTCGCGAAGTCTGAATCTGGGAATTCTGATTTAATTAAGGCCAAATAAATATTAGCACCTGCTTGATTATTTAATTCTAGATGATTAAGGTATAAATAGTAGTACACATCAATCAATTTTTCTGAATCTGGATAACGCTCGATGAAGTCTACGAGTGCTTCGTTTGACTTCTCATAATTATTTAAGTTATTTCTTAAATCTGTACCTAGTCCAAATAAGGCTGCTTGAAGTTTCTGGTTGGCAACAGCTTGTTGTTGAGCTGATAAAGGGATATCTCTTAGAATTTTTTGAATCTCTTCTCTCTTTTCTGAGTCAGACTTATTAGCTGCGACAGTTTCTAAGTCTTCTGTCGGCAATGCTGTGGTAGATAGTTCACTAGATCTTCGCCAGTTATCTTGAAAAGGCCTATCTCCCCATTTTCTTTGAAAGTCAAATTTACCTTTATCGACAACTAAGTCATTATATGCGAAGAATTTAGAGGTTCCTTTGTTACCAAAAGTAGGTTTTCTGGTGCTTGGTTTTGGGATTAATTTAGATTCAGTATCGGGCTCTTCGCTTAAATTTTTCTTTTCATATTCTGCCTCTGCCCACGCGATCAGTTCTTCTTCTGACATATTTGCCATCTGAAGGAGTGAGTCTTGCTCCAATATAATTGCTGAATTTTCTGCAACGGAGGTCAAATTCTCATTTAATAATTTAACATCTCGATATCTCTCATCTTTTTCTGGCAGTACCTGTAATGTACTGTCGTAATAGGTTTTAGCATTTACATAATCATCTATGCCATAAAAAAGACTTGCTAGTCTATAAAATGATTCTGCTTTTCTTTCAGGACTAGAGGAGCCATATTTGGTCGCCTCCATAAAGTCTTCAAGCGCTTTTTCTGAATCTCCATTTGCTAAATTGAGTTCCGCTTTTGTAAAATAAATTTGGTCTAAGAATTCATAATTCTTAACGTCTTTAGTCAACTTATTCAATTTCTTTTGAGTGCCATCCATTGAAGCCATGCCTCCAAGCCATGAGTTTCGAAGCATCGCTAATTCCGAATTAAACTTCATGTCATAGTGGGGACTCATGTCTTTAGCTCTTTCATAAGCTTTACTCGCATCCGCGTATTGTCCTCTCTTTTCTTTAAGCTGTGCCAAGATGAAAGCGTATCTCGCTCTGTCTTGCTTTCTGTTGGCCTGGTCCATAGCGGACTCTAAAGTTGGCACTGCGAGGTCTTGCCTGTTTTGTTTTAAATATAAATGAGCTCGCGATGCAGGTAGCCGTTTTGCTATGTCTTTAGAAATGTTTGTATCCTCTTCGAGTGATTTTAAGAGATAATCTGCTAAATAATAATTTTCTCTTTCGATGTGAGTCATGGCTAACCAATACATACCTTCAGCATAAGCTGGTCGGTGCTTCATGAATCCAGTCTTTCCGATATTGTCTCGCTTTTTAATTTTGACATCTTCTTTTTCTTCTTCGCCTTCAGGATTGGCCGAAGCTATTTCTTCTTCAAATGGATTTTTTTCAGCTTCCTCTTCTTCAACTTCTTTTTTACGCTCTGATTGGCTTGCTAGATCTTCTGTTTGCTTTTCAAAATTTTCTTCAAGCTGATCTGTTTCTGATTTGTAATCTTCTAGAGCTTTGGCATCAGCGATGACTTGTTTTTCCTTATCTTGGATTTGTTTAGCTCTAAGTGCATCTAGTTCTGCTTCTTTTTGATCAATAGACTTAGATAATGCATCACTTTTACTGACTGCAGCGACTTGAGTTTGTTCTGAAATCTGCTGAGCATCTTTTTCATCTTTTCTTCTCTTAACACCTCTAGTATTTTCTTTGGAAGCTTTTGCTCTATCCTCGAGTTTTCTGTCTCTTTCCGTTTCACGTTCTTTTCTCTGAAGACTTGCAAGATCTGCTTTTAGACTTTTTATTCTATCTCTAAGATTTTTGCTTTCTTTATCGTTTTGCTTTTTAGTGTCATTTCTTCTAGTTCGTTGTTTTGATCTGAGATCAGCATATTCTTTCTTCCGTTTTTCAGTGAATTTTCTCTTCTCTTCTTTAACATCACGGATTTTGCCTTTGATCTTATCTTCGGCCTTTTTAAGCGCTTCTTTTATTTTGTTGTCTTCTTTTTTCTCCTCTTCGGCCTTCTTTCTCTCGATTTCTCTAACTTTCTTTTCTTCTTTAGATTTATTTCGGCGAGCTTGATTAGGGTCTTCTTTTTTACCAGCATTAAATACTCTCGAGTCTGGATCTGCTGGATTGAAATTGTCTGAAAAATATTTTAAGGTTTCTTCTGCCGACTCATAGTCTTGCTTCAGATATTGGCTTTTTCCGATCATGACATAGCAGTCATCAACCCATTTACTACCTGGATGCAAATTTGAGACAATAGCTACTTTTTCAATTGCTCTATCTAATTCAGCAGCTTGGGATTCAGGATTTTCTGTGCTAATTACAGGAAATACTGGTAAAAGTTTGTTGTAATTGTCTTCATGTTCTAGCTCTAGTGATGCAATACTTTCATTGTAAATGACATCAGCATTATAATAGCCGTTAAACCTAGAATTCATGTCATGCCAATTCTTCCCTAGCCAACCCATTTCGTCCTTTTTCTTTGTTGTTTTGCACGAAAAGGTGCTAATCAAAAAGATCGATGCGAGACTATATATAATTACCTTTTTCAAAATCCTTCAGCGTTTTAGCTTAATGAAGCAATAATTGTGACAGGATTACGCTATTTTTGGGTACCCAACCATAGAATCCTGAAATCCACTATTGTAACACATTTTCTTAAAAATTATTTTATAAAATAGCTAGTCAATTGGCCTCATCTCAAGCAGCTCAAAAGAAAAGACCTCTTAAAGAACGATTGCACGATCGTTATCGCATGGTGATTTTGAACGATGACACATTTGAAGAAGTCTCGTCTTATAACTTATCATTAAGAAATATATATGTTTTGATTAGTTCTTTTATTGTAGCTTTGGGCATCCTAATCGTGTCACTAATTGTATTTACACCGGTCAAAAAGTTGATCCCGGGATATGCTGACTTTGAATCAAATCCAAAATTTATCCAATTAACAAAGGATTTTGTGGCCATTCAAGATACCATTGCTTCACAGCAAGTTTATATTGACGGTATCAGAAATTTGCTCACTGCAGACGGTAGTACATTAGAAATCGGTGAAAATGTAACTATAACTAGCCCAGTATTGACTGAGCCAATCGAACAAAATAGTTCAATTCCTGTTTCAAAATCTCGTATAGATCTTTCGTTAATATCTCCTTTAGAAGGGATAATTAGTCTTTCTTTCAATCCTAGGATTAAACACTTTGGAATAGACGTGCTAGCTCCGCAAGGATCGCCTATCAAAGCGATTTCAAATGGACATGTGATTATGTCTGGATGGAATCTAAAGACAGGACATACAATCGGTATACAGCATAAAGGCGATTTTCTTTCTTTTTACAAGCATAACTTGAAGAATTTGAAAGAAGAAGGAGATTATGTTAAAGCTGGCGAGGCGATTGCAATAATAGGTAATAGCGGAACATTGTCTGATGGTCCGCATCTACACTTTGAATTATGGTATAATGGGAATCCGGTAAATCCGGAAGACTATATAAATATTAAATAACATATGGATCATAGCTTAAAACAAATCACAAACGACAAAGGAGAAACTCTAAGTCCCATTCTGGATGAAGAAATCAAAAATTATTTGATTGATATTGATGGGACTATTTGTGATGATGTACCGAACGAAGAACCAGAAAGAATGGTAACCGTAGATCATTTTCCTGATGCACTTCAAATCTTAAACCAATGGTACGATGAGGGTCATATCATTACATTTTTCACTTCTAGAACTGAGGAGCACAGAGCTATTTCTGAAGCATGGCTTAAGGAACACGGGTTTAAATATCACGGCTTACTGATGGGAAAACCTAGAGGAGGAAATTATCATTGGATAGATAATCATATGGTTCGTGCCACACGGTTTAAAGGAAAATTCACAGATTTAGTCCTTAAAAACAAAGAAATAGAGGTCTTTGATCATTGATTGATAAGCGAATAAATCTCTATTTATTATTGTCGAAAATGTCTTTGAGAGCATAGTTCAGATCAGGAAATTCAAAATTAAATCCTGCACTCTGAATTTTTGCTGAAGATACGCTTGTACTATTTAATATAGTATTTGACATCTCCCCAAGTATAATTTTAATTATAAAACTGGGCGCTGGTACTTTTATAGCATTCAGATTTTTAGCTTGTATTATCTTATCAACGAGATGTTTGTTAGTTGAGGGATTCGGAGAAACAGCATTGTACAAGTCATCATCAATTTTGTTTTCAATGATGTCTATGCACATATTACACAAATCGTCAATGTGTATCCAGCTATAGACCATTTGACCGTCACCGAAGTAGGTGCCCAGCCTTCCGATTAAAAGAGGTTTGAGTATTTCTTTCAGAGCGCCTCCTTTTGTTGATAGGACGATACCTATTCTGAGAATTGACAATTTAGCTGTAAGCGCTTGCAATTTTTGGTGGGCTTTCTCCCATTGAGTACAAACATCGACCATAAATTCGCTATCTTCAGAGGACTGTTCTTCAGTAAGCAAAGATTGATTAGAGCTACCATAAATGCCGATTGCAGATGCACCAATATAGTGTTTGACTGAAAATTTGTTTTGTTCTACTGCTGATGCAATAAGTGAAGTGCTTTTTGTTCGACTGTCAAGGATTTCTTTTTTCCGTATCGATGTCCACCGTTTATCTGCTATTCCAGCTCCGGCTAAATTTATAATAAAGTCCGCATTAAGTGAATCTATGTCGATTTCCTGTTGATCAATATTCCATTGAAAAAAACTGACTTTAGGATTTCTTGATTTCCTGGCGGATCTCGATAAGATGTTAATGTAATAGCCCTTTTGTGCGAGCAAGGTGGTTAATCGTTTGCCGACAAGGCCTGAACCACCAGCAATAAGAATCGTATTTTCTTTGTTTTTCATTTGTAAATCAAACATGAATTACAATCTTTTGTTTATTTAAAATTTCATCTGATTATACTTATCTTGGAGAAACTGTAAGAAACTATAATATGAAATATATATTCTATCTACTTGTCATGTTGATGCTGTGTATAAGTGCTTGTCGTCATGATCAAGGTCTACAATCAAGTCAATCGAGTATAAAAGTGAGATTGGTTCAAGACCCCCAGCGTATAAATCCTGTTTTTGCAAGCAGTAACACTGTTTCGCGTGAAGTGTATCCATATATTTTCTTACAAATGGCAGAGTTTGATCCAAAGACTCTTTCGTTATCACCAATACTTGCAATTTCTATTCCTGAGAAAAAAGATATTACGGAAGGAAAATATACGGGAGGCATTTCTTATACTTTCGAAATTCTGGAAGATGCAGTATGGACTGACGGCACTCCTATTCTAGCCACTGATTATTTATTCACACTAAAAGCAATCAATCATCCTACAGTAAATGCTACTGCTTGGAAAAATATATTGAAAGATATTAGTGATGTAGAACTTTATCCATCCAACCCTAAAAAAATTACAGTTTTTTTTAGTGAGCCGTATATCCTAGCATTGGAAGCTGCTTCTTCATTCGAATTTTTTCCAGAGCATATTTATGATAAAAATGGGAGCTTAAAAGCATTCAGTTTACCAGAAATTAAAAATGCTGATAATCTTGACCGATTAAAAGAAAGTCAAGAAATTGCTGATTTTGCCACTAACTTTAATGACGTTATTTTCCAACAAGATAATTGTATGGGTTCTGGTCCTTATGTATTATCACAATGGGAAACAGATCAATTTGTTAGATTGACACGCAAAGAAAATTATTGGGGAAATGCATATCCAGAGCGAATATTTTTAAATTCGAAACCAAAGGAAATCATTTTTAATATTATTCCAGATGAAGTGACTGCCATCACTCAGTTAAAGGCTGGAGAGATTGACTTAATGACCATAAGTAATGGTGAAAATTTTAAACAATTGATGGAAGAAGATACAGACTTAAAGTTTCATACACCACAATTGACACTATATTATTATATCTCAATGAATAATTCTTCTGACAAACTTCAAGATAAAAAAGTTAGAAGAGCATTAAGTCATTTGATTGATGTAGATGCTTTTATTGAGCAAGTGGAATATGGAAACGCAAAACGCACAATAGGGACTATTTTACCATTTAAAGAAGAGTACAATAGTAATTTAAAACCCTTGGAATATGATGAAGTAAAAGCAGCTGGTTTATTAAAAGAAGCCGGTTGGGCTGATACAAATGGAAATGGGATTTTAGACAAAGAAATATTGGGTCAAAGTGAAGAGCTGATATTTGATATGTTTGTGTCTGGAGGACAAGTGGGACAACGCTTAGCATTATTGCTGAGTGAAAGTACTAAGAAGGTCGGAGCAGAAGTAAATATTATCCAGAAGGATGGCCGAGCGATTTTGAGAGAACATATTTATACTGGTGAATATGATTTATATCCAATGGTGATTAGGCCAAAGCTTGGAGAATATGATCCATATGGTAGCTGGCATTCTGACAATGCGAAAAATGGTGGAGGAAATTTTTCAAGATATGATAATCCAATTTCAGATGCTATCATGGAAAAATTAAAAACTGAAACTGATGCAACCAAACGAGTTGCTCTATATAGGGATTTACAAGAGAAAATGTATGAAGATCAGCCAGTTGTGTTTCTATATTCCCCTGTCTCTAAAATTGTTACTTCAGGTGAGATTGAACCTTTAATCAGTGTGAAAAGGCCAGGCTATTTTTTACAAACGGCAACAGTCACGAGGCCAGCTTTTTCTGAGAATTAATAAATGGTAAAATATATCATAAAAAGAATTCTTTTTATGATTCCGGTTTTGGGGATCATTATTGTGCTGTCTTACTTTATGTATCAATATTCAGGTGCAGATCCAGTAAATAGTATGTTATTAATAAGTGGTGTTGTAGCCGATGATGTATCTAGTTCAAACTTTGAGAAAGAATATAAAACAATTGCCAAAAAGATAGGAAGAGATCTTCCCTTATTTTATTTATCTATCGTTCCATCTTATTTTCCAGATACTTTACATAGGATAGTCCTCCCCGATAAAAAAAGATTCTCAATAAAATTGTTACGAGAATATAAAAATTGGGAAAATATAGATAATTATTTGGGTCAATTGGACCGACTAAACTTGGAAAGCAAAGACATTACTTTATCGCAGGATTTACGTCAAGCTATATTTCAATTTAATCTTAAAGTAAGTCCAAAAAACCTACAACGAATAAATGCTTCAATATCTAAAGAAATTAATTATGTAAGTGATGATCTAAAAATTGCATTTTTTGACCTTAAAAAGGGACAAGAATTATTAAATAATAATCGCAGTTCTTTTTTTTATCCGAAAATATTATTTCATAAAAATCGTAATCAATTTCATATCTGGTTTAAAAGTATATTGACTGGAAATTTTGGAGTGTCACTTACAGATGGACGATCTGTTAAAAGTAAATTATTTAAATCACTGCAATGGACACTTAGTTTATCAATATTGTCAATTCTATTAGCCAGTTTTTTATCAATCTGTATTGGCTTTATAACGGCATATAAAAAAAACAGCTTCGTAGACAAACTAATTTATTTTGCCTTATTCATTTTATTTTCTATTCCTTTATTTTGGCTAGCAACGCTGATGATTGTTTTTTTTACCAGTGATAATTTTGGAAAATGGACTAATATTTTTCCTTCTGTAGGTGTTTTTTATACTGGAGAAGGAAGTATTTTTAAACAATTTGCACATAATTTTTCCTTATTGATATTACCTGTATTTTGTATGGCCTTACAAGCAACAGCATATCTAGGAAGACAAGTAAGATCATCTATTTTACAGCAAGCTAACGAACCGTATTTTTTATCTGCGCTTAGTAAAGGCATGTCTAGAAAATCAGCTTTATGGAATCATGTACTTCCAAATGCTTTATTACCATTTATTACAATTATCACAGCGGCGATTCCGGCATCCCTAGCTGGTTCTTTGGTCGTTGAAGTGTTATTCAATATACCTGGAACAGGCAGGTTAATGTATCAGTCTATCTTAAATGATGATTGGAATATGATATCCATTATATTAATTATTATATCAGTTGCTACCATGCTATTTTATTTAATTGGTGATATTTTATATACTTATGTTAACCCAAGAATTAAGCTAGAGTCATGAGTGATATGTATAAGAATATCGCATCAGATTTAAGTGGCAAGTGTGCCTGTGGGATAGTACTTCTGTTTATGCTGATTGCCGTTACTGCATCATTTTTTGTAGGAGATCCTGCAGTTATTCCTGAAGGCGGATTGCCTTATAAAGCACCTGGTTATGTTATAGCCAAAACAGGAGAAGTTATGACTTTTGGGACTGATCAAATTGGACGCGATGTATTGGCTGGAGTTATGTATGGAGCGCGATGGGCTTTGATTGTTGGGTTTTTAGCAACTCTCATTTCTGCATGTATTGGGATTTCTTTTGGCGTCGTAGCAGGATATTTTGGAGATACAGATTTCAAAGTGAATATGGTGAGTGTAGTGATTGCTATTTTTTTATGGAGCATAATGTGCTTTTATGTTTGGTATATGAATTGGGGGGTTTGGATCATGTTAATTGTATTTAGTCTGAGCTCATTTGTGATTATTTTACTGCTATATAAGATACACTCGAATCGTTTATTTATTCGCTTTAATATTAAGAATAATCTCAGCTTACCATTAGATTTTATCATTTTGCGTCTTATTGAGATTTGGCGTGCTATACCTGCATTGTTTATTTTGCTCGCCATTTTAGTTGCAGTGAACAATCCATCCTTATGGACTGTTGTGGTCGTTATCGGAGTTTTGAGGTGGACTTCAATTGCAAGGCTTGTCCGAGCGGAATTTCTTAGTATTAGAAATATGAATTATATACGGACGGCAAAATCAATCGGTTACTCAGACTTTCGGATCATTTTAAAGCATGGGCTACCAAATGCGATTGCACCATTATTTGTTTTGTTTGCGTTTAGTGTTTCAAGCGCAATCATTCTTGAAGCAACACTCTCATTTTTAGGAATAGGAGTCAGTGTCGATACTGTAACATGGGGGTCATTGATGAGTGCCGCTAGACAGAATTATAGAGCTTGGTGGCTTGTCCTTATTCCAGGATTATGTATATTTTTTCTGGTGTTGTCACTTAACGTAATAGGTGATCGATTAGCAGAGCAAAGATGAGTTTGGGCAATAAGTATCTGCTAGATATAACCTTAGCTTTTTCTTGACTTTCTAGCTTTTCTTATTTTTTCAGTCTTTTTATCAAATAAACGAGTCTTGCCTCGTTTCATAGATAGGGTGCCATGTTTGTCAGTTTTGACTTGATACTGTTCTGTAGCTTTACATCCATGACCAGTTTTACAACTAGAAAATGTGAATATCAGATTGACACAAATAAAGAGAAAGATTGTAATAAAGAGTGGACCTTCTCTTAGGCCAAATCTGTATTTTGAACGTTTTGAAGACATTTTCCTGTAATTCTTATACTAATTAACATAAAAAGTAGCTATAATCCCCATAAATACTAGCTTTTCCATGCTTTAAAGTTGTATAGCAATTTATTATAATATATTTTAGCGCCGAATTTAATAACGTATAAAATACAAACTTTAAACATTATGAACAAAGGTGATTTAATTGATTCAGTAGCAGCTCATGCTGATCTTACGAAAGCTGATGCTACAGGCGCTGTAAATGCTGTTTTTGCAACAATCGAAAAGTGCTTAAAGAAAGGTGACGATTTATCTATCCCTGGATTTGGCAAGTTTTCTGTCAATAAAAGAGCTGCAAGAATGGGTGTAAATCCAGCAACAGGTGAAAAAATCAAAATCAAAGCTAAAAAGGTAGCTAAATTCAAAGCAGGTAAAGGCCTTGCTGAAGCTGTAAACTAACCATTTAGATTAGAAAGAAATATGAAGAAGCCTGGTGGTCACACCAGGCTTTTTTTTGTTCATTTATTTTAGTATAAACAATACAGTTACTTCTTTATCTTTGTGAGTGTACTGTTTAGTGCGTGAAATATTATCTTCACAGTTTATTATTGTAAAACTCTCTATACCAACTCTATGGCAGAAGTAGCCGAATTAAAAAAAATAGCAAGCCAAGTTAGACGAGACATCGTCCGACAAGTCCATGCTTGTAAATCTGGACACCCTGGAGGATCTCTAGGATGTGCTGATTTTCTTGTAGCTCTTTATTTTGATGTGATGGATCACAATCCTGAATTTAAAATGAAAGGCGCAGGTGAGGATATCTTCTTTTTGTCAAATGGGCACATTTCTCCATTGTGGTATAGCGTATTATCGAGAGCGGGATACTTTCCAGTAGAAGAATTAAATACATTCAGACAGATAGACTCGAGACTTCAAGGTCATCCAGCGACGCACGAAGGATTACCTGGAATAAGAGTTGCTTCAGGATCTTTAGGTCAAGGAATATCCGTAGCCATTGGAGCTGCCATTGGTAAGAAAATGAATCAAGACGACAAATTGGTTTATGTATTGACTGGTGATGGTGAGTTACAAGAAGGTCAAATTTGGGAAGCTGCACTATTTGCTCCGCATAACAAAATTGATAATCTAATTGTTACCGTCGACTGGAATGGCCAACAAATAGATGGATCAAATGAAGATGTATTATCTCTTGGTGATTTAGAAGGAAAATGGAAATCCTTCGGATGGGACGTGTTACTTATGAATGGGAATGACATGGATAGTATAAAGTCTACAATGGAGACTGCAAAATCTATGACGGGAAAGGGCAAACCAATTTGTATTTTAATGAAAACTGAAATGGGACAAGGTGTTGATTTTATGATGGGGACGCATGCTTGGCATGGTAAAGCACCGAGTGACGAACAACTCCAAACAGCACTAGATCAATTAGAAGAAACAATTGGTGATTTTTAATAAACAGAGATAATCCTGAATGATAGATATAACAACACTTAATCCAACAGAAAAGAAAGCAACTCGTGATGGCTTTGGTGCCGGGTTTTATGAAGTCGGTAAGTCAAATCCAGATGTCGTCGGACTCTGCGCTGATTTGATCGGATCATTAAAGATGCAGCCATTTATCAATGATTTTCCAGAGCGATTTATCCAAGTTGGAATTGCTGAAGCAAATATGATGGGAATAGCAGCGGGACTCGCGATCGGAGGAAAGATTCCATATGCATGTACCTTTGCTAATTTTGCCACAGGCCGTGTGTATGATCAAATTAGACAATCAATCGCATACTCTCATAAAAATGTGAAAATATGTGCTTCACATGCCGGAGTGACACTAGGTGAAGATGGGGCCACTCATCAAATCTTAGAGGATTTAGGTATGATGAAAATGCTGCCAGGGTTTACTGTGATTAATCCTTGTGATGCCCAACAAACTAAGGAAGCTGCAATAGCAATCGCCGACCATGATGGTCCAGTATACTTAAGATTTGGCAGACCAAGCTGGCCAATGTTTACAGCTCCAGGATCATTCAAAATAGGAAAGGCAATTCAGTTTAGTGAAGGAGCTGATGTCAGTATTTTTGCGACTGGTCACTTAATGTGGCACGCTATAGAAGCAAGTAAAAAACTAATATCTGAAGGCATTTCTGTTGACCTACATAATATACACACCATTAAACCTCTTGATAGTGAGGCGATTTTAAATTCAGTCGCTAAAACCGGATGTATCGTCTCAGCAGAAGAACATCAACGCAATGGTGGTCTCGGTGACAGTATCGCTCAAGTGATCATTCAAAATAATCCTGTGCCAATGGAATATGTAGGTGTGAATGACTCATTTGGTGAAAGTGGAAAGCCGAATCAACTTCTTGATAAATATGGAATGAGTATAAATCATGTGTATCAGGCAGCTAAAAAAGCCTTACGGAGAAAAGGGTAGATTTTCTAATTTACTTTAAGGATACATTAAAACACTGTCTCCCTTTGGAGGGAGACACAGAGGGTGGACATTGTAAGTTAAATCTCATTTACCTAAAGTCATTCTAAAATATAAGCTGTGTTCTTTTAGTCTAAAGTTTTCTTTCATCGATAGAATAAACATTTAGTTTATTAGGAGAGTTTGATGTTCTTTCATTTTTTCCATTTGATGAAAAAACGAAATAAAAAAATCTCGGTCAGCATAATCGATCCGCGTATCTGACCTGCAGACGCCACTGAATAAAGCAGACTTTCTCAACTATAAAGTAATTGACATATAATATTCTTAACGGCTAAAGATATAGTTGCTCTAAAAGGGAAGTGATTTAAAAATACTAGTCGTTAGGGTAGACCAAATCTGATAAAAAAAAGTGAAAGAAGCCAAGCCCTGTCAATTTTGTGTGGGGGTGCCAGCAACGTGTACAGGTATTAAAATTGACTAGATTTTTTCTTACTTTTTATCATGAAAAAGTAAGAGAGAAAAACGTTTTATCAGGATTGAAACATATTTGATCTCAATCAAAATACTCCTACTAATACTTTGTAATGTCGATTAGGCTGATGCCGGTTGACCAGCTAGGCTTCTCAGAAAAGGATACTCTAGATCGATCCTAAGACATAGGATTTACATCTATTGTTTTAATTGGCCATGAAGATTGTTATCCTCGATTTGATATAGACAAGCTAATGACTGTGGTATCCGCTTTCCATTTGAAGTACCCATTCAAAATGGCTTCTTAATAGAGCTCTTTGATAAAAGTTTGCAACAATATCATGGCATCGTAAATTATCCACCGTCATTTTTTGAGTAGAGCTTAACATTAAATTTACGATATTAGAACCATAATTTACTACAAATGAGATTAACACTAATAATACCCTTACTAATTTGGGCAACGAGCCTCACTCTTTATTCTCAAAAAAGAACTCTCCCGATTGATACCACAGTTGTGACAAATCACAATTCAACGATAAATGGGAAATCAATCGCCTATACTGCCACGACAGGTACACAACCATTATGGGATGACATGGGTAATCCAATAGCGAGTTTATTTTATACCTATTACAAGAAGACCGGAAGCGGGGACAATTCTGACCGACCACTGCTCATTTCATTTAATGGAGGTCCTGGATCAGCATCAGTTTGGATGCATATCGCATACACTGGACCTAAAGTCTTAAATATTGATGATGAAGGGTTTCCGCGTCAACCCTATGGCATTTCAGATAATCCACACTCTGTACTTGATGTTGCCGATATTGTATTTGTCAATCCAGTAAATTGCGCTTATTCTAGAATGATTCCCGTAGAAGGGAAAGATCCCGACAGAGAAAAATTCTTTGGTATAAATGCTGATATAAAATATTTATCAGAATGGCTGAGCACATTCGTCACACGACATAATAGATGGTTATCACCAAAATATATTGTAGGTGAAAGTTATGGTGGAACAAGAGTGATGGGCCTAGCCTTAGAATTGCAGAATCGGGCATGGATGTATTTGAATGGAGTCATTATGGTGTCTCCAGCTGATTACAAATCATACAGTGCTGATAATGCTTTGTCCTCTGGCTTGAATCTTCCGTACATGGCGGCGGCAGCATGGTATCATAATGCATTGCCTGCTGATTTGCAAGCCAAAGATTTAACAGATGTACTTCCAGAAGTAGAGCAGTTTGCAATTGATGAATTATTGCCGGCTTTGGCGAAAGGAGGATTTATTTCTGATACTGAGCGGGATGCATGCGCGACAAAAATGGCTCGATATTCAGGTGTGGCTAAGGATGTTATTTTACAGCACAACTTAGATTTACCTACTCCCTTTTTTTGGAAAGAATTATTAAGAGATGAATCTGAAATGACGATCGGAAGACTTGATTCTCGATATTTAGGTATAGACCGTAAAGTATCTGGCTCACGCCCAGATTACTCTCCAGAGCTGACTTCATGGAATCATTCTTTTACACCAGCAATTAATTATTATATCCGAGAACATTTAAACTTTAAAACTGATATCAAGTATAATATGTTTGGGCCGGTGCATCCTTGGGACAGAAGAAACGATAAGACACGAGATAATCTACGACAAGCCATGGCTCAAAATCCATATTTAAATGTGATGGTTCAATCTGGATATTACGATGGTGCCACGACTTATTTTAATGCTAAGTATACAATGTGGCAGATCGATCCTAGCGGAAAAATGAAAGATAGAATGAGCTTTAAAGGATATCGTAGCGGCCATATGATGTACCTCAGAAGAGAAGATTTAAAATTAGCAAATGACGACTTACGTAACTTTATTAATAAAACTTTACCTAATGGGAAGTCGGCTAAATATTGAGATCAATATTTACGCATAATAATTATGTAAGACCAGAAAGGTAGTCATGCATGTAGGGCTCTATAGTCTAGTTTGCATATTTATGTCAAGTCTTACCAATGCTTATTTTGATATATTTGATAGCAGAATTCTTAAGGCTAATCAGTAATGGCTTTTTTGTGTGTAAATTCATATTCATAGATATAGCGAGTAACTTCAACGAAGAGATTAATAAATAAACAGCAAGTAAAGGGTCAATGTTAAGTGTGATTAATCTATTTTTAGATTAGAATATTAAAATTATTCGTAGCTTTTAAAATTAATATTAATCACATTTTGAAAAACATTGTCAAAATATTAATCATTTCTTTTTTTGTAGTCAGTATTGGTTGCGGATTAGAAATTTCTGAAGACATAGAGTTTGAGATTGATCAGCTACCGCCAACTATAGACTTTAATGTTCATGTCAAACCTATTTTATCTGACAAATGTTTTGCTTGCCATGGTCCTGATCAAAACACAGTAGAAGCTGATCTTCGTCTCGATATTGAATCTATTGCCAAGTCTTCAGGACATACAAAATCAGGAAAACCTGCCATTGTAGAGGGCAGACTAAACAGGAGCGAACTCATTCACAGAATTATAACAGCTGATGAAAATGAGGTGATGCCTCCACCAGAATCTAATTTATCATTAACAAATAAAGAGAAAGCACTTTTAATAAAATGGGTTGACACTGGGGCAGAGTATCAGCCTCATTGGGCTTTTAGCTCGCTGGAAAAGCCAGCTCTACCAGATATCATAGATGTAGAAGTAGCTAATGAAATTGACAATTTCATCGCTGAAAAATTGCTAAACTCAGGCCTTGGATTTAATGCAGAAGCTGACAGATCATTATTGCTGAGACGTCTGTCATTTGATCTAATCGGATTACCGCCGACTTTATCTGAGATCTCAGATTTTAAAGCGGACATAGATTCTAACGCTTATGAAAAACAAATTGATCGTTTGCTTTCCTCTTCTCATTTTGGAGAAAGAATGGCAGTCGATTGGATGGATGTGGCACGTTTTGCAGATACACATGGATATCAATCTGACCGTTTCAGAGATATGTCTCCTTGGCGTGACTGGGTGATTAAAAGTTTTAATGAAAATTTACCTTACGATACTTTTATTACTTGGCAACTTGCGGGTGATTTATTTGATGATCCTACTCATGATCAAAGCTTAGCCACTGCGTTTTTACGACTTCATCCTCAAAATGAAGAAGGTGGTATAATAGAAGAAGAATTTAAAGTTGAGTATGTAACAGATCGTGTGAATACAGTTGGGACTGCGTTTATGGGATTAACTGTAGGCTGTGCCAAGTGTCATGATCATAAGTATGATCCAATTTCTCAAAGAGAATATTTTGAATTATATAGTTTTTTTAATAATGTAAATGAGGCTGGTCAAATCTCTTTCAATGGTGCTATGCCTGTGCCTACTATGTTACTGACAGATGAAAAGACAGATTCTATTATTACATTTATAAAATCAGAAATTAAAGAAAATGAAATTGAATTATTAGATATAGAGGAAGACTTAAAATCAGAATTTGAAAATTGGATCTCGGCTAAATCTTACAAACAGATCTCTAGTGGACATTTATCTAATTTACCAATTGCTCATTTTTCGTTAGACAATCATTTAAAAAATGAAATAGGTAAAACTGTGTTTGGAGAAATGAAGCGAACATCATCAAATGATGAAACTCCTGTTTTTACTATGGGTCAGTTTAGTAAATCATTATTATTAAATGGTGATGCGTGGTTAGATTTAAATGTAGTCGGTAATTTTAAAAGATACGATCCATTTACGATTTGCCTGTGGATAAATATTCCTGAAGATATTACTGATGGAGTGATTTTTCATAAAGGAAGTGGTGCAGCATTATTTAATTTTAAAGGTTTTCATATAGCATTAAAAAATAATCATTTGGAGTTGTTAATGGCGGCAGTCGCACCCAATAATGCCATCATAGAAATTGTAAATGATCCAATACCGAGAGAAGAGTGGATACAACTGACTTTGCGATACGATGGGAAGAGTTCTGCTAAAGGATTTTCTTTATTTATGAATGGTATGGAAAAAGAAACAACGGTTAAAATTGATAATCTGTACAAGGATATTACTGTCTATAATGGTGCTGATCCTGTCGGTTTGCAATTTGGAGCGCGGTGGAGAGGAAAGGGTATTGGTGGCGCTAAGATTGATGATATCCAAGTCTTCGATTTGGCATTATCAAAATTGGAAATATTGAAAATAGCAAATTGGGAGGCTTGGAATAATATCGTATCTAAAGATAAATTGGATTTGTCTCCAGTTGATTTAAATCTATTAAGGGAATATTTTGATATGATTCAGCCAGCTTTCAAAATAAAGAATGAGCAACTTGTCCAACTGCAAAAATCTCTATCTGATACAATAGAACCAATAAAGGAGATTATGGTTATGGAAGAGATGGCTGTACCTCGCCAGAGTTATATATTGGATCGTGGTCAATACGACAGTCCTACAGAAGCAGTTTATCCTAATACTCCAGAATCAATATTAGAGTTTCAGTCTGATTATCCAAAGAACCGTCTTGGTTTAGCTAAGTGGCTAACTGATCCTGAGCATCCTTTGACAGCTCGAGTAGCAGTCAATCGATATTGGCAATTGATTTTTGGGGAAGGTCTCGTGAAGACATCAGAAGATTTTGGGAATCAAGGATCACTTCCAAAAAACAAGGAGTTATTAGATTACTTGGCATTTTATTTTATTGATAGTGGATGGAATGTAAAGTCTTTGCTAAAGAAAATGCTGATGTCCAAAACGTATAGGCAAAGCTCGATTCCTTCTGAAAAATCTAATGATATTGATCCTGATAATAGTTTGTTTTCAAGAGGTCCTTCAGCTAGATTAAATGCTGAAATGTTACGGGACAATATGCTTATAGCAAGTCAACTTATAAATGATTCGATTGGTGGGTCAAGTGTTTTTCCTTATCAACCTGAAGGCTTATGGGGAATGTTGGCGGGAGGAAAATATCCTAAACAAACTAAAAAGGATAAATACAGAAGAAGCCTGTATACTTTTTGGAAACGCACTGTGCCGCATCCAACGCAAGCTACTTTTGATGCACCTGAAAGAAGTGAATGTATGGTCCGAAGGCAAGAGACTAACACGCCATTGCAAGCTTTAGCATTGATGAATGATCGAGTTTATATTGAAGCAGCACAAAAGATAGCCCTTGATATTGTAGAGGAAAGTTCTTTAAGTCAAGCATTTTTGTCATTAACTGGAAGAACACCAACAGACGTAGAATGTGAATTATTAAATAAAATGTACACACAAGAATTAAATAAATTTGAAAGCGAGCCCGAGAAGATCTCTAGTTGGCTTACTGATTTAAATACTGGATCTCAGAATAAGGCGTCTCTTGCTAGTTATGCAGTTGTTGTCAGTACAATTATGAATACAGACGCTTGTATCATGAAACGATAATTATATGAGTCATCATCATCATCATCATCACGAATTAAGATCCTCAAATAAAGATCTGCAGCAAGTAGAAAAACTACTAAAGCGCAGACGATTTTTGACAAAGACATCTCTTGGGCTAGGTGCGATGGCACTCAGCTCTTTATTAGGAAAGTCTTCATTGCTTGCAAATGATATCATTGATACAAAAAATAAAATACCGAGCTTCATAAAAACAATTGCCCCAAAAGCCAAACGTATTGTTTACTTATTTCAAAGTGGCGGCCCATCTCATTTAGACTTGTTTGATTACAAACCTAAGCTTGCTACTATGCAAGGTGCTGAACTGCCAGACTCAGTCCGTCAAGGGCAACGTCTCACAGGAATGAGCACACATCAAACTTCACTTCCGATAGCGGCATCCAAATTTTCATTTAAACAATATGGAAAAAGCAGACAATGGCTGAGTGAATTGTTACCCTACACAGCTGAAATTTCTGATGAGTTATGCTATATTAAATCTATGCATACGGAAGCTATAAATCACGATCCAGCGATCACGTTTTTTCAAACAGGCAGCCAATTAACTGGTCGTCCTTCGATGGGGTCATGGTTGAGTTATGGTCTTGGTACTGAGAATAATAATCTGCCATCTTTCATAGTTTTGGTGACTAAAAATAAAGGTGGTCAACCCTTGTACGCGAGACTATGGGGGAATGGTTTTCTGCCTGCCGAACATCAAGGCGTTCAATTCAGATCTGGGAAGGATCCGGTTTTATATTTAGAAAACCCTGAAAATTATGATGGAGACGATCGAAAGGAGATGCTTTCATACCTCAAACAATTAAATGATGTCCAATACGATACATATGGTGATCCAAATATTCAAGCGCGGATGTCACAATATGAAATGGCATACCGGATGCAAAGTTCTATTCCAAAATTAATGGATTTATCAGATGAATCTAAGGCCACATATCAGATGTATGGAAAGGAAAGCCGTAACCCAGGAAGCTTTGCTGCAAATTGCTTGCTAGCAAGACGATTGCTTGAAAAAGGAGTGAGTTTTGTACAGTTATATCATCAAGGATGGGATCAACATTTAAATTTACCTGGAGGAATTACAAATCAATGTAGAGAAACAGATCAAGCTTCGGCGGCTCTTGTCAAAGATTTAAAACAACGAGGATTACTTGATGATACTTTGGTAATATGGGGAGGTGAATTTGGCCGTACTGTATATAGTCAGGGCAAGTTGACAAAAGATAATTATGGTAGAGATCACCATCCTAAGTGCTTTACAATTTGGATGGCCGGTGGTGGTATCAAACAAGGATTCTCGTTTGGAGAAACTGATGCGTTTGGTTATAATATTATAAAGGACCCTGTGCATGTTCACGATTTTCAAGCAACTATTTTACATCTTATGGGTATTGATCACGAGGAGTTGATTTTCAAACATCAAGGGAGACGTTATCGGTTGACCGATGTGCATGGTACAGTCGTGCAAGACATTTTGGCTTAATTTTCAAGTGTTTTTAGAAATTAAAAATCTAAAAATTTTTTTATCAAATTCTTTTTGAAATAGAGAAGATGTCATGTGTGTATTTCAAATTGCCAAATAATGCTGAACGCATCAAATATAGTCGCTCGGCACATCTTGCTGGATAAATGTTAAAATCAGAGGTAAATTTGGCCGCATTCTTGAGAAAAATGATGACAAATTCATAAGAATGGTAAAATTTCAAATTCACACAGATTTCATTAGTTGAACTTTAATTCATAAAACAAAGTTTATATTGCGACAGAGTTTCGATTATAATATTCAATCATAATATTTTTAATATGGGTAAGGGAAAAGATTCTAAAAAAGCAGTAAAAAAAGAACCACTTAAAACAAAAAAGGAAAAAAGGGCTGAGAAGCTAGCAAAAAAAGCAAAAAAGGGTATGCAGTAGTTAGGAAGCTTACTTTGTGATAATGAGTCCTCATCTTTGATGAATCATTTGGGTAAATCAGGCATAGGTCAAACTTTATTTACTTTTAAATGAACATTTTTCGACTACTACAAATTACGATTAGTAGTCTTCTATATCTATTTATTCTGTGAATTCTACGACGGCTTGCCTCGAGGTAAATTTAAAGTCGTTTTTGAAGAAAGCACTGAACTTAAAACATTGAGGTTCCGATCCTCAAGGTCTAAAAAGTTTTGGTGGGTACCAGACGGTTCTGTCTCGGACAAGTCAAAATTGCCATATTTTATATCAAAATACTTAATGAAAATGAAAAGGCGTTAGTCGAATTAAAGGGCGTTATTATAGATTTTAATCAAGATGACTTAATCAGAATAATAGACTAGGAAACAATCCTCGATATAGACGTCGATTTAGTATGAGTCTAGATAATCTGTTCTACGCACAATCACGATAAACTGTTCTACGCACAATCACGATAAACTGTTCTACGCACAATCACTCCTAAAGATGCTCTTAAAAGCTGAAAGTTGACTATCTTAATAGCTCACAAAATTAAGATCAAATGTCATCCATGAAAGACCGAAAAATCACTTTAACTGAAAGTGAAATCCCTGAAAAATGGTATAATATCGTTGCTGATATGACGAACAAACCACTTCCTCCTCTTCATCCTGGAACTAGGGAACCTATTGGTCCTGAAGCACTCGCGCCTTTATTTCCAATGGAATTAATAAAGCAAGAAGTGAATGAAGAGAAATGGGTTGACATTCCTGATGAAGTAAGGCACATCTATTCTATGTGGAGGCCCACGCCTTTATACAGAGCTTATGGTTTAGAAAAAGTATTAGATACGCCTGCAAAAATTTATTATAAATACGAAGGCGTCAGTCCATCAGGATCCCATAAACCCAATACAGCAGTTCCGCAAGCATACTATAATAAACAAGAAGGAGTCAAACGGATCACGACAGAAACTGGTGCAGGTCAGTGGGGAAGTGCTCTGGCTTTTGCTTGTAATCATTTTGATATAGAATGTGAAGTCTATATGGTGAGGTTGTCATATGACCACAAACCATATCGAAAAGTGATGATGAATACTTGGGGAGCGAAAGTGTTTCCATCTCCTTCTGAAGCGACAGAAGCTGGACGAAAAATATTAGCTGAAGATCCAAATACAACAGGTTCATTAGGAATTGCGATTTCAGAAGCGATTGAGCGAGCGGCGACGAACGACGATACTAAATATGCATTGGGCAGTGTCCTGAATCATGTAAAGCTACATCAAACAATCATTGGTCAAGAAGCGCTCAAGCAAATGGAGAAAGCTGGAGACATGCCAGATATTGTGATTGCTCCATTTGGTGGAGGGTCAAATTTTGCGGGGTTGGCTTTTCCATTTTTACGATTGAATCTTGAAAATGGAAATCAGAATATCCGATGTATTGCAAGTGAACCAACGTCTTGTCCTAAATTAACAAGAGGCGTATTTCGATATGATTTTGGAGATTCGGTAGGGATGACTCCACTTTTACCTATGTATACATTGGGACATAATTTTGTGCCTGCGCCGATTCATGCAGGTGGTCTGAGATATCATGGAGCTGGAGTTATCGTAAGTCAATTGTTGAAAGATAAATTGATTGAAGCAGTCGCGCATGATAATCTAGAAGTATTTGAAGCTGGTGTGGCATTCGCTCGATCAGAAGGTATCATTCCTGCTCCTGAAGCAACTCATGGTATTGCGACTGCGATAGCAGAAGCGAATAAATGTAAAGAAGAAGGCGTCTCAAAAACGATTTTATTCAATATGTGCGGACATGGCAATTTTGATATGAAGGCTTATGAAGATTATTTTGCTGGTAAAATTGTACGCCATGAAATTACCAAAGAAGAGATCGATGCATCACTGGCTAAATTAGATACTCCACTCATCGACTAGATAAATGAATGCCCCATTATACTATAATAATGGGGTATTAATATAGTAAGACCTTTAGCATTTTATTCAAATATTCTGACGGTCATCAGATCTATTTACTATAGTATTATGACACTTATATAAGCAACAGATATCACTGGTGAATAATCTACCTCACTCTTCGACCTTTCCACTCAAAGGATTTACTCGACAATGCTAAAATTCCCAGCAACAAAATAAATGGTGTAAATAATAACAAGGAAATCAGGTACAATTTTAAACTTCGACCTTGATTGAAAAAAATACTCATATTGCTCAATAATAAATAATCCATAATTCCTTTGATAAAGAATTGAAATAGAGCAATAAGGAAAAACAATGAATGTATTGTTACTCCTAATAAAAGATTCATCATAATAACAAGATTAAAAGCAAAGATAAATACCTGAGTTTTGTACAACTTATTATCGCTATAAGACTTTGACTTTGATACCCAACGTTTTCTTTGCATATAAAGACTAGTCCATGATCTTTCAGCCTTAGTTTGTACTATGACTGATGACGCTTTCAAAAATTTAATTCCATCGGGATATGCCACTGATACATGCTGTACTAAAAAAATATCATCGCCCGACGCGTACTCTTCTTGAAGCCCATTTCTTGGATAAATAGATTTTCTAAAAGCCATATTAGCTCCATTTGCCGAATAGAATTCTTTGCTCTGAATGCCATATCCTGTAAATGCAATAGTTGCCATCATATCTAATGATTGGAATCTATTAATGATTGATTTTTCTTGTGTAAAAGTGATTGGCATGACCAACATTTTTATGAGTGCTTGCTGCATGCTATAGTCAATGTAGGCTAACCAATTTTCTGGAACTACACAATCCGCATCAGTACATACAATGATGTCGCCTTTGGCTAGTGATATTGCATATTGAATACCGAGCTTTTTGTACGAATTTGTGCTGGGTTTTAATTTACAGAAATCTGAGAGATTCAAAATACTAAGTTGAGGAATGTCTAAATTAGAAGCTATTGCGACTGTATTATCTTCAGAATGATCATCAACAAAAAGAATTTCAAATTTGTTATAAGGATAATTGTTTTTTCCGATTGATTGTAGACAATTTTGAATTGAATCTTGCTCATTTCTACCAATAACAATTATCGATATAAATTGATGATCTTTTCTATTTCTTAATTTAAAATGTGAATGATGAATTCGGTCCCAAGAAGTCCACACACGCATGATTAGAGTAGCGTAGAAAAAACTAAGGAGTGCATTTACACAAAAATAAAGAATCAAAAGTGTTATAAATTAATGAAGGAATTGAATAGATAAGTAGGCATGAATAAGCTAAACAACTTTCAATGCCGATTCATTTGAATAAGTCATCATATTCATTATCATCTTTCGAATTTTTTAAGATTTCTACTTCCGGTTGTTTTTTATCCAAAGGTTCTAGATCATCAAGTACGAGTGGGTCGTCTTCTTCTATCTCTTCATAATCTGTATATTCTGCTTCTTCCTTTTGTTTCATATTGTCTCGTAAGGATCCAACCTTTTTCAAAAGAACAGCTTTTCCAAATAGGAAAGCGGAAACTAAAGGGAATGCTACAAATGACAAAACGATACCAACGATTCCCATAAATGGATTCGTTTTTGTTAATTTTATCAATGACTTTCCATAATCAAAGATCACCTGTCTATTGATGAATAAGGTCATAATGAATAGCACTGGTGCTACGAAAGACAGCACCCAAAAGACACCTTTTGCAAGATAAAATAAAGCTACCATTAAGGCAATGAAAGCAAGCATAGCAAAAACTGGACTTATGCGTGTTTGTTTATTGTTAAAAAAGACATTCATAGATGATTAATTGAGGCTTTGGACTTACAACGAAAATAGTGGATAATTTCGTTTTGAAGGTGGAAAGTTTATTGAAGTTGAACATTATGCTGTTATTTGATCAATCTTATTTATGGATCGATTGCATCCATTTAGTCCCTTATGATCAACATTCTGATAATATTAAGGGCAATGACTTACGTGGTGGACCCAAAATTATTTAGTTAATGGTTTTGAACAATCTAATCCTGTTTTGAAATTCTTTTTAAACCATCTGTTTCGTAAAAATCTTCCAATAACCAAGCCTATGCTAAGCCAAACAACCCTTGCAATAAACTCATTAAGGTTTTCTCCAAATAAAATATCAACTACTACTTCCATTATTTGTTATTAAATCGTAAAATAGTTCTAAGCCCTTATCTACTTTGTCACGGGCTTTAGACGTCCTATAACTATGAGCATTCGCATAACCAAACATTTCAGCTATTTGAGCGTCCTTTATTCCTAGCTCTTTTTTAATCTCTTTCAAAGACTTAATACGGTTTTCATCATCATAAGTTTGAGCAAGAAATTTATTAAACCCTTGCTCATTCTTTATGTCTTTGTCTGGTAGTTTTATATCAAGCTTTTTTTCAAGCTCTTTTTTTTTCTGGCGACAAGCTCATTCCAAGTTAATGTTTTTTATGCGTTGGCTAAAGTTACATCAAATCTTGAACCTTCACTAAGATGACGACTATTGTATCTGAATGTAGATTCATTAACATAACTGTCTAAATGCCAATCTGAAATTTGGAAATATGTACCTATAATTGTTCTTTTAAAGTGAGACCAAGAATTTTCTATTCCTTTAGTATGTATATCATCATTCACATATTCACCAGCTGAATGCCAAATAATTTCTCTTGCTTATTCTTTATTTAAAGAGTTGTAAGCCGTCCATTCATCAGTGTAAATGATTGTACCTTTATTCACAACTTTGTCAATGATAGGTTTTAAAACCTTGCTACTTGTGCTCTTCACGGTAATAGCATAAACCTTACCATTTCTTTCTAAGATTCCAAGAACAGGAGTTTTTGATTTTGTTGATCGTCCTTGAGCGTTCTTTGATTTCTTGTTAGCGTGCTTATTCTTTTCTTTACCACCAACATAGGTTTCGTCAATTTCAACAACGTCTTCAAATTTAGGAGCTTCAACATCAAATACCTCTCTTATTCTATGTAGCATATGCCAAGCTGACTTTTGGGTTATTTTTAAGTTCCTTGCCATTTGGTGACTGCTCACGCCTCTTTTATGGGAAGTAAAAAGAAAGATTGCAATAAACCATTTTGTTAGTGGAAGTTTTGAGTCTTGAAAGATCTTACCAACCTTTACGCTGAATTTTTTTCTGCATCCGTAACACTTATATCTTTTACACTTACCTCTTAAAACTCCAATTCTTTCAGACGCACAGTAAGGACAAACAGGCTTACCGTTCCAACGTAATTTGGTTAAATGATCTTCGCATTTTGGTCACAATCGAAGTGCAGTACAAGTTCGAAAAGCCTATCAAAATCTCTTAATTGTTTTAGTTTGTTACACATTGTAGTATATTGTAAATACAATACAAATACAGGCATATGCCGTTATTATTGCAAGTATTAAGAGACCTTTTTACTAAATTGTTTCACCCATCTTGGTTAACATGTAGGTTAACTGCACGTTAAAATAGTCTTTGTGGGACTATTATAGGTATAGAATTTGTTGTAACTTATAAATTAATTGAAAAATGCACCATAACTAATTTTGAATACAAGCAAAGACGAAATAACAGTAAAATATCCAGAAATAGGTCTTGACAAACATGACCTTAAAAATCTATTTGTTGCTTTAATATCTTTACAAGAAGCAATGAAAGATATTGTTATAAACGAAATTCCCGATTTAGATGAATCTCATATTTTTTGGAGTCTAAACGACGCTTCTACTGGTAGTTCAAATTATGATTTAGTGCCAAATCTCCCTAAACTAATGGTTGGACCTAATATGCTTTTTGGTGCTATATCTGAAAATGACTATTCTAAAATTCCAATTTCATCTTCTGAGCATTTAAGAGATTTTCATAAATACAATCGAAAATTAAAGAGTAATCCAGAATTTTTCATTGCGGGGAATCATATTACTACCATGTATTACGATAGTGTTGTTGAAGTTCCAGAACACAAAATCACTAAATACGAAACGATAGAATTCGGTGAACTAGTTAGAGTGGGCGGTGTTGATCCAACTGCAAGAGTTAAGTTTCTAACAGGAGAAACAATATCTTGTAGTATTGCAAAAAAGAAAGCAAAAGAAATAGGAACATGCTTATATGAAAATTTATCTTTCGAAGGTATTTGCACTAGAAATAACACAACTAACAAAATTATAGATTTCAAAATAAAAGATTTTACGCTTCATAAAAAAGCAAAATTGACAGACACTTTTAAAAGAATAAGAGAGGCTGGCGGAGCTGTATGGGATGACATAGACAACTTGCAAGACATATTAGCAGATGGCTAACAGAACACCAAAATTAGTTGTAATAGATGCTCAAACATACATTTGGGGAATAAGACAGAAAGCCAATGAGGATCAAATTCATATGATTCAAAAATGTAACAACTTTATTAAGTGGTTAGAAGAGATTGG
>Ga0209828_1001024_pt1 | contig 26186 bp, 19 predicted proteins | sample MaitaG_FD_187429 | JGI IMG/M metagenome (GOLD analysis project Ga0209828, IMG submission 187429) | Marine algal microbial communities from Maine, USA - Maine_Asex2 metaG (SPAdes) (version 2) | ecosystem: Host-associated > Algae > Red algae > Unclassified | place: Maine, USA | collected 2015-01-05
GGTTGACCAGTCAAATGATTGGAAATTGTTACTTGGAAAAGAATTAAAACAAACTGAATTAGAATTTGACGGAAATAAAATATTTTAAAACTACTACTTCCAACAACATATATAATCCATTGCTAGTACAAGCCTACTTACGAAAGTCCTCGCGGATTTTCTTTGTCCGTAATTATTTACTAAATTAATCGCTTAAAACACGCAACAAACCATACACAGTTACTATAAGCAAACCTCAATTCTCATCTAAAAAGTAACCCCAATCTTTACATCTCCATATTTAGCAGAACTCCAATTTTAAATTATTTTTAGAGCGTTCCGTTTGTGCTCCCCAAAGTTTATTTGCAGGCACTTTAACGTCTCCCATTCTATCTTTTTCTTCTGTATTCCATGTAATTTTGGTTTGTTTTAGGATAGTAAATTTACGAAATCTTCAATAGAATTTTTAGGTTGGATGTTGATAAGTTTGGTTCGCACTTGAGTTTAAACTATTGATTATCGATTTTTTTAAGCCAACTTAGCTTATCGTTTGATATAAAACATTAAAACGTTTTTATATCAATGAAACATTTTGCAACATTTTGAAAAAAACATTTATAATCATATCACTTTTAACTAGTATTTTGTTAATTGGACAAGAAAAAAGACTTGATTCAATAGACTTAAATGAATTAGACAATATTTATATTAAAGCTCTAAAGAATAGATTTGACCTACTAAAAACAACTGACTGGAAATATATTAGACTAGATGAAAATACACAACGGATTTCTAAATTAAATGCTCCAGACATATATGAGTTTTTGACAAGCGAAGAGCTTATAAACATATCAATTAAGGAACGTAAATCAATCCAAGCTTTAGTCCTTCGTCATAGAATAATCGAAGTTAATACTGTAGATGTGAATTTTGAATACATAGATATTCAAGGATATACTTTGATTGAATATGTTTATGATACAGATTTAAAAAATTATATCCCTGACATGAGGTTTGTATTTGACCAAAAGATAAAAAGTTGGATATTTACAAGTGGTCTATATAAAATTTCAACTGAATAAAAAAAACATTGCACAACACAGTATATAAAAAATTGCTAGTTTTAGCTAAACCAAAGTTAGTTGCTCGTTTGCTAGCTTCTGATTTTCCTTTGGAAAATCCTCGCACTCAAACACGCAACTAACCATACACAAACACGATAAGCTAACCACAATTCTCATCTAAAAAGTAAACCCAATTTTTACACCTCCATATTTAGCAGAACTCCCAGTTGAAATTTCACGAGTTATTGCAGCACGAGAATATTCAAAATACAATGTTTTTGTTTTTAAAATAATACCATAATGGTATTGGGCAGTTAGTCTTTTCACATTTCTATTAGAAATAGTGTAAGGACTTTCAGTATTAAATAATCCGCCTTGTAAAGTAGCATCGTATGCAATAACAGAAGCTATTGGTTGAAAGTAAGCATACAATTTAAAGTTCTTTTTTCTTTGTTTTTCTGCAGAAAAAGGAGAATCGATAATGCCAAAAGTAGTATTTAAACCTACAGAAGCATTTGTAAACAATGTACCAATTTTTGCATTGGTATTTACTTGTAGCGAAAATAGATTTTTATAGCGTAACATTTGTTTTTCGTAACCAACTTCATAATTAATAACCACATCATTTTTTATTTGGTTTGTCCAACCTTTGGGTATTTTGTTTCCTGTCCATTTGTGAATGCCAACTTGCATTTCTTCGCCAAAAGCACCAGGACCAATAATACCTAAATTAAAAGAAGAAGTAAAACGCGATTTGTTTTTGCTATTTGTGGAAATTTGCATGCTTTTAAGCATAATAGCGGCAGCGAATGGTCTGTCTCCAATTTGGATAGCTTTACTTACGTAATTGTTTGGTGTAAAACCAATGTGTTCTATAGATAAACCATACTTGGTTGTGCTTTTTTTTGGTTTAAAAAATAGACGATTAATCGGGTTTTTTTCTAAACGTTCTAGAAACACTTCAAAATTGTAGCCTTGCGTGTAATTCTCGTCTGCTGCTGCAAAATAGTCGTTTTCGTAATTAAATCTAAAATAAGAGTTACTGTTTATATCTCGAAAAGAAACTAGGTTATCAATTTTTTGTGCGCTAGCAATCGTGCCAATAATAAAAAAGAGGATTAGTGTTAGTGGTTTTTTCATATTACTACTTACGCATATTATAGAATTACGGTTTGTAGAGTCTTACTATATTTAAGCAAACAATGGCATTAGTATTTAATAAGCACTTGTAAATTGTAAATAAAAAAAACAGTATTTAAATTGGTATTAATTACTATTTTTACCATCGAATCTTTTAAACTAAATACAATAAATGCTTTTATTATTTAATCCTTTATTTTTAAAACAAGATACAAGTGCTACTAAAACTTTAGTAAATTCTGTTGAAGGTTATTACGATAAATTCCTAATTTCCTTACCGCGTATTGCCTTAGCGATATTTGTAATTGTCGCTGGTGTTTTAATAGCTAAATTAATAACCAATTTTTATAAAAAGCGTTTTTTAAAGCAGGCTGAAGATCCTTTAATGGCTCGCTTTCTAGCACAAGTACTTAAGTTTATTTTAATTTCAATAGCTATAATATTGGCATTGCAAGTTGCTGGTCTGGATGGTATTGCTACAGGTTTATTAACAACTGTTGGTGGTGGTGCTATTGTTCTTGGTTTTGCTTTTCAAGATATTGGAAAAAATTTTCTTGCTGGAATTATTTTAGCCTTTAGTCGTCCATTTAATGTTAATGATACTATTATGGTAGATTCTCACTTTGGTAAAGTACGTGCATTAAACTTTAGATATACACATATTAAAACTAGCGATGGACGCGATATTTATATCCCCAATAGCGACGTTTTAACTAAGCCTGTAGAAAACTACACTGCAGATGGTTTTTTTAGAAATGATTTTATTGTTGGCATTGGCTACGAAGATAATATCTCGAAGGTAAAGGAAATTATTTTTAATATTTTAAGTAACCATGATGGTGTTGTACAAGATGAAGACCATAAAAGTCTTGTTATAGAAAATGATTTAGGTGCTAGTACAATTAATTTAAAAGTATTTTTTTGGGTAAATACAATAGATTACAGAGTTGCATCTAGAGTATTGCGAGGAGAAGTTATTAAAAAGGTTATTGAAGCACTAATTGAGGCTAAATTTATACTTCCAGGTAATATTACAGAAATTAAACTTTATGGAGGTCAAGAAGATTTGCCTTTAAAATTAAAAAAAGATCCTAACGATAGAATTTTAGATAGGGAAGAAAAAAGTAATAACTCCTAAAGACTTATAATTTACGTTAATAAGTCTGTTAATAATTTCAAACTTTATATTGTATAAAAAAAGAGTTTAACTTATCTTTGCTTTAGATTTTAAATAAGATACAATTAATTATGTTCGAATTCGACCAATACTTAGGCTTTTTAGCATTTTTAACCATACTAACTATAGGTTTTTGGTTAATGATATTTTTAATAACATTTGTTGTACCTTACTGGATTGGTGGAAGTTTAATAGAGCGCTTTAACGAAATTAAAGAAGAACGTAAGGCAAAAAAAGAAAAAGCATAATTAGCTTTTAATTTATAAAATAACAATGAAACTTATATAAGTTTCCTTTTTTTTTGACTTGGTTTGTTAATTTTATATAATTACCTCTTTCTTCTTGTTTTTAAGAAAAATAAAAATTTATTTGTATTCTAAAAAAATAGGAGTAGAGTTTCCAATCTTAATTTATTTGTTTTACACTATGTAAACTCAAATAAATATTTTTTCTACAAAACTAGTTCCTTCAATTATTTTTATCCATCAAAACCATTGTCGCCATTATAATTACCACGTTGCTCACGTTTCTTTTTTTGGTTAAATCTATAGGTGAAAGATAAATTAAAACTACGTTCTCTCCATTGAAACTCACTTTCTGCATCAAATGTTGGAGTTGTGGTTGTTTGAATACGTTTTCTGCTATTAAACAAATCGTTTACGTTAAAAGCGATAGATGCTTTTTCCTTAAATAAATCTTTGCTAAAAGCCATTGTTGTAGAAAACACACCTTTTCTCGTGTTTTGAGCATCGGCACTTGGGCCTCTATAATTTAAATTTGTTTGCCAATCTATATTTGCTGGTAAAGTATATTTATTACTTACTCGTGCAAACCAGCTGTTATTGGTATTGTCTAAAGATAATCCGTTTGGTGTGGTTCCTTTTATTTCATTTTGAAAGAAATTAAAATTACCATTTACACGCCACTTCCTAGAGGGATTATAGGTTAGTGTAAACTCAAAACCGTATCGATCTTCTGTTGCTAAATTAATTGGAGAACGTTTAATAATAGGTAATGCTTCACCATTTACATTTGCTGTTTCTCCGGTGTCGAAACTTATAAAACTAAAGCCATCTGTAGCGCGAGAATAATAAGTAGATGTATTAAATGTAAACTTACCAAACCGTTTTAAATAACCAAGATCAATCTGCCCAGAAAAACTAGGATTTAAATCTGGATTGCCTTGAAAAAAATTAGTAACACTATTTCTAGAAGGAAACGGATTTAAAAAGAAACCGCGTGGTCTTCTAATACGCCTTGCATAGCCTAAAGTTAAACTTTCCTTTTTGTTAAATTCGTAGTTTAAGTTTACTGTTGGAAACAAGCCTATAAAGGTTTTTTTATTTAATTCGCTAGTTGTAGGTTGGTCTATAGTAATTCTAGTTTCTTCCAGGCGTAAGCCTAATAAAAAAGAAAATTTATTAAATTTACTACCATATTGCGTATAGACAGCGTTAACATATTGCTTAAAGTTTAACAGGTTAGTTAAATCTGTACTTGTTTCAAAAACACCCGAGGTTTGATTAAAAAAGGCAACATTAAAATCGGTACTAGTAGTATCAAAGTTTCCTCTGTAACCAGCCTCAAATTGGCTATTCTCTCCAATTGGTAAAACATAATCTGTTTGAAAAAGAATTTGGCTTTGGTCTTCTAAAGTAGCCACACGCTCTGTCGCTAAACTATTAACTGTAATTAGTGAGTTTTCATTTTCTTGGTTATCTTCATATTGAAAGTCGAAGGTTAAGGTATGACCACTATCTTCAAAGTTTTTTTGAAAATTTAAAGCATATTGTAAAGTTTTGTCATCTTCAAATTCTGGTTCTAAGCGTGTGGTTTGCGATAATAGCGTTCTGTTATTATCGAATTGGTTTAGAATGTTGGTATTTAAATCTTCATTATTACTATCTCTATATAAAATTGAAGTTGTTAAGGAAGCACTATCGTCCACATACCATTCTGCACCAAGGTTAGTGGTTAAACCTTTTCTTTGTCTATCGTAAATATTAGTTTCATCTAAAAAATTACCAGTAGATTTATATTGTGTGGTAGAAAATGAATTTCCCGGAACTTCTCTATAGCTATAGCCAGAAGTATTAAAGATATTAAGGTTGCCTGTTCTATAATTTATATTTCCATTAATTCCTGCGGAAGGATTATAACCTACATTAGTAGTAATAGCTCCATTTAAACCTTGTAATTTACTACGACGTAAAATAATATTTAATATGCCACCAGTACCTTCTGCATCGTATCGCGCCGAAGGCGAAGTAATAACTTCAACCTTCTCTATAGATTCTGCGGGAAGTTGACGTAGCGCTTCTGTAGAATTTAAACCAACCAAACCAGATGGTTTACCGTTAATTAGTATGCGAACGTTATCGTTTCCGCGTAGCGCAACATTACCTTCTACATCTACGGATACCGAAGGTACGTTGTCTAAAACATCGCTTACAGTACCACCACGCACTGTTAAATCTTTTCCAACATTGTATATTTTTTTATCGAGCTTAATTTCAACGGTTGTTTTTTCGGCTATTAATTCTACTTCTGCAAGCGTTGTAGCATCTTCTTTTAAAAATATGGTTCCGAAATTAAAAGCTTTTTCGATTACTTTATTTTTTAAGGTCACTTTTTCAAAACTAATAAACTCGAAAGAAACATTGTAAGTTCCGCTTTTAACTTTAAAATTAAAATCACCTTTTTCGTTTGCTGTTCCACCTGTTATAATTTTTCCATCTACAGGATTAGAAACAACAATTGTAGCCCATTCTAAAGGAATATTAGTGTCTTTTTCTAGAATTTTGCCTGTAACTGGAATTTCTTTTTGAGCGGAAGCAAAAATAAATACAAAAACGGTTAAAAAGGTAGTAATAATTATTTTGTGCATATCTTATTATTTAATATACTGAGATTGCAAAAATAGGCTAAGGTTTAAAAATGTATGGTTAAAGCATTGTTAATTAAAAGAAGCTTGTAATTTATAAACCTTTATTATTTTTTAGGTTTACAGTATCGAGTGGTTTATCTAGAAGTTTTATGACTTTGAGTTTGTGTATACCTTCTAATATTTCTAAACACTAGTTAGAGTTTTCCGATTCTGGATTGTGATAAATTACTATTAATTTTAGTTTAAAGAAATTAGAAGATTTGTTTTAATAGTATTTAAGTATTATTAAATATTTAATACTTATTTTTCATCATATTATTTTATTTATATTTTCGGTTGGACGACCTATAACGGCTTTGTTGCCATTAACAATAATTGGTCTTTCAATTAATTTTGGATTTTCAACCATTACACTAATTAGTTCAGTATTAGATAATGTTTTGTCTTTGTAATTGTCTTTCCAGACTTTTTCATTTTTTCTAATTAAATCTATGGGTTCAATATTTAATTTTTTAACTATATCTAATAATTTTTCAACTGTTAAAGGCGTGTCAAGATATTTTATTACCTCAAAATCCCTACTAGATTCTTTTAAAAAAGTCAAACCCAATCGAGATTTACTGCATCTTGGGTTGTGGTATATTTTTATCATATTAATGTTTATAAAAACTGTAATATTTATTGATTATAATTGATTAGATTCTAATGTTTGTTGTCCCATCATCATTAAATGGGCTTTTAAAAATGGTGTAATTTCGCCATCCATAACAGCATCTACATTTCCAGTTTCGTGGCCAGATCTTACATCTTTTACTAACTTATAAGGATGCATAACATAATTTCTAATTTGGCTTCCCCATTCAATTTTCATTTTACCAGCTTCAATATCCTCACGTTGCGCTAATTGCTTTTGTAATTCAATTTCGTATAATTGAGATTTTAGCATTTGCATGGCTCTAGACCTGTTATCGTGTTGCGATCGTGTTTCGCTACAAGAAATTTGTATTCCAGACGGCTTGTGTGTTAATTGTACTTTAGTTTCTACTTTATTAACATTTTGTCCACCAGCGCCACTAGATCTAGCGGTAACAATTTCTATATCTGCAGGATTAATTTCAATTTTTATAGAATCGTCTACTAAAGGATACACATAAACTGAAGCAAAACTGGTGTGTCGCTTCGCATTACTATCAAAAGGAGAAATTCGTACTAGTCTATGCACACCATTTTCGCCTTTAAGCCAACCAAAAGCAAAATCGCCTTCAATTTCAACAGTTACCGTTTTAATACCAGCAACATCTCCAGCTTGAAAGTTAAGTTCTTTTACTTTAAAATTGTTTTTTTCTGCATACATTAAATACATACGCATAAGCATTTCTGCCCAATCACAACTTTCTGTTCCTCCAGCACCAGCAGTAATTTGAAGGACAGCACTTAAGCTATCGCCTTTTTCAGAAAGCATGTTTTTAAATTCTAAATCTTCAATTAAAATTTGTGCTTTGTTAAACTGGTTTTCAACATTTTGTGCAGTCGCTTCATCTTCTTTATAATATTCGTAAATAACTTCTAAATCTTCAATAAAGGTGTTAGCAGAATTATAATCTTCAACCCATTTTTTCTTCTCACGAAGAGATTTCATTATAATTTCGGCAGCTTTAGAGTCGTTCCAGAACTCTGGAGAAAAAGTCTGTTCTTCTTCATTACTAATTTCTATAAGTTTAGCATCTATGTCAAAGATATTGCCTTAACTTGTTAAGGCGTTGTAAGAGATCTTTAATTTGATCTTGTGTTATCATTATATATATTGTTTAAAACAAAAATAGAATTAATAGAAGAATATAGAAATTATTAGTCACTTATTTTATAGTTTTATGCTAAATTTTTAAATATGAAATGAAACACAATAACTCTATTTAAAACTGAAATATTTATTAGTTATTTTTATCATATTATAGTCTACAACATGAAAATTGATTTAAGAAGTGATACGGTTACAAGGCCATCAAAAGGCATGTTAGATGCAATGATGAGTGCAAAAGTTGGTGACGATGTTTATAAGGAAGATGCAACCGTTAATGCACTTGAAGCAAGAATTGCTAAACTCTTTGGAAAATCTGATGCGCTTTTTTTTCCTAGCGGAACAATGGCAAACCAAACAGCTATAAAATTACACACCAATCCAGGAGATCAAGTAATTTGCGATAAATACACACACATCTATAATTACGAAGGCGGAGGAGCCTCTTTCAATAGCGGTGTATCTTGCAAACTAATAAATGGACAGAGAGGCATGTTTACTGCACAACAAGTTATAGAATCTATAAATCCACCAGATTTCTACCACAGTCCATTAACTACATTAGTAACAATAGAAAACACTACAAATAAAGGGGGAGGAGCGTGTTGGGATTTTAGAGAATTAAAAAAAATTAAAAAAGTTTGCAAATCTAATAATTTAGGGTTTCATTTAGATGGAGCCAGACTATGGAATGCCTTAGTAGCAAAAGAAGAAACTACAAAAGATTACGGAGAATTATTCGATACAATTTCCGTTTGTTTTAGTAAAGGATTAGGCTGCCCAATAGGTTCTGTACTGGTAGGAGATAGATCTTTAATGAAAAACGCCATTAGAATTAGAAAAATTCTTGGAGGTGGTATGAGGCAAGTTGGTTTTCTTGCAGCAGCAGCATTATATGCTTTAGATAACAATTTAGAGTTATTAAAACAAGACCATATTAAAGCAAAAGAAATAGAGTCTGTTTTACATAAAGCTTCATATATAAATAAGGTAGAACCAGTAGAAACCAATATTTTAATATTTTCCTTAAATAAAATGTATAGTGAAAAAACATTTATAGAGATTTTAAAAAATAAAAATATACACCTAAGTAATTTGGGATCAGGGAAGCTAAGAATAGTAACACATTTAGATTATATTCTTGAGCAACATAAAGAGCTATTAAAAACTTTAAGAGGATTATAAAATAGTCATTCTATAAACCAATGTTTTATAGAATGAAAAAATATGAAACAACTTTTAAACGTGTTTTTATGCGTTTAATCGAAATATGTTATGAAAACTAACAATTACATAGCTTTATACTTATATAACAATTATTTTTACTCAAAATTAAAAACGCACTAAATCTATTTAGTTTGTTTAACCTTAAATAACCATTAAATTATTTTAAAAATGAAAAAAGCATTACTAACATTCTTATCTTTTGTATTATGTACAGTAGCATTTGCACAAGATTTACCAACAAATCCTGAGCCAGGAAAATGTTACGTACGCTGTGTAACACCAGATGTATGGGTAAATCAAGATGTAACTATTCAAGTTGCACCAGCTTACAAAAAATTAAAAGTAGTACCTGCACAGTACAGAACAGAGAACGAAGAAGTTGTTGTTCAATCTGCTGGTCAAGAATTATCGGTTGTACCTGCAAAGTACGAAACGCAAACTTTCGAGGTTACCGTATCTGGACCATCTCAAAGACTTGAAAAAGTATCTGGTTCTACAGAAACTAATACTGAAGAAATGGTAATACAACCAGGATACCAAGAATTAGCGGTAGTTCCTGCAAAGTACGAAACCCAATCTTTCGAAGTTACTACATCAGAAGGAGGACAAACATTATCAGTGGTTCCTGCAAGATTAGGAACAGAAAATTTTGAAGTTGTTGTTTCTGAAGCTGGACAAAGATTAGAAGTTGTACCAGCTCAATATGAGACAAGAACAGAAACTGTTGTTGTACAGGAAGCTTACCAAAAATTACAAACAGTACCAGCTAAATACGAGACAAGAACAGAAACTGTTGTTGTTACAGAAGCTGGACAGCGTATGGAAGTTGTTCCTGCTAAATGGGGAACTGAAAATGTTGAAATCGTTGTTCAACCAGCATCATCTCGTTTAGAAATCGTTCCTGCTCAATACGGTACTGAAACAGAAACTGTAATAATATCTGAAGCAAGTCAACGTTTAGAAGTTATTCCTGCAAAATGGGGAACCGAAACTTTATCTTATAAGAAAAGAGAATTTGGATCTACTTTAAAAGTAGTTCCTGCTAAGTTTTCTACAGACTACCAAGTTATCGAAACTAAACCTGCAACTGCTAAATGGGGAATGAGTGATACTCCTGCTGCAGATTGTGCTTCTAGTGATCCTAACGATTGTAGATATTGGTGTTACAAAAATGTACCAGCTCAAAACATTACTGTAAATACTACTGTTTTAGCTAATGATGCTTCTGTAATTACAACTCCTGGTTGTGATCAAGGTAATTCTAATTCTGCAGATTGTGGCATGGGAACTTATACAAGAAGAGTTGTACAAACTCCTGCTACTACTAGAGTTATTGATATTCCTGCAGTTACTAAAGAAGTTAAGCGTACAGTAATGACGCAGCCAGCGACTACAAGAACAATACCAATTCCTCCTGTAACTAAAACAATCAAGAAGACTGTATTAGTTTCTCCAGCAACTACAAGAGTAATTGATATTCCTCAAGTAACTAAAGAACTTACAAGAAGAGTAATGGTTACACCTCCAACAACAAGAGCTGTAGATATTCCTGCTGTAACAAAAACGGTTAAGCGTACTGTAATGGTAACGCCTCCAACTACAAGAGTTATTGATATTCCTGCAGTTACTAAAACTATGAAGCGTACTGTATTACAAACACCAGCTACAACTAGAGTAACAGAAATTCCTGCTACTACTAAAACAATGAAGCGTACAGTTATGGCTACTCCTCCAACAACAAGAGCTATAGATATTCCTGCTAAGTCAAGAACTATTAGAAAAACAATTGTTACTCCAGAATCTACAAGATCTATTGATATTCCTGCTGTAACTAAAACTATGAAGCGTACTGTAATGGTAACGCCTCCAACAACAAGAGTAATCGATGTACCTCAAAAAACATCTTCTTTAAAGAGAACAATTTTAGCTAGCGATGCTAGAGTAGACGAAGTAACTATTCCTGCTGTTAATAAAACTGTTACTAAAGAAGTTTTACAAACAAAAGGTGGTTTAACCACATGGAAAGAAGTTGATTGTAAAATTGTAGATTACAGTGGCCTTAATGTAAATTGGAATTTAGGTTCTGCAACATTAACTGCTGCATCTAAAGCTGAGATTGATAAAGTTTTATTACCTATTTTAGCAGATGGTGTTTCTGTAGAGATTGCATCTCACACAGATTCAAGAGGTTCTGCTTCGTCTAACAGATCTTTATCTGAAAGAAGAGCACAAGCTGTAACTAACTACTTAATTTCTAAAGGTATCAATTCTTCAAGAATCGTATCTAATGGATACGGTGAGTCTAGATTAGCAAACAGATGTTCTGATGGTGTTTCTTGTACTGAAAGAGAGCACTTAGCAAACAGAAGAACTGAATTTAGAGTTATCAATGCTAACTAAGAAGTAATTCTTATTTCATTTTATATATAAAAAGAAGCCTTCGGGCTTCTTTTTTTGCTTAAAATACAATGGTTTTTATTTTAATTTTTTGTCCATTAAATCTTTCAATTTAATTAATATAATAAAAGATTCTCTTTATTTTATACTTCAACATTAAAAGCATTTGTAACTAAAGCTGTGATTTTTTTTATTAATTTTTAACGTGGCATATTGTAAATTGTATTAATACATTACCATAATCATTCTAATTAAAAAATAAAAGCCTCACTATACATTAAATATAGTGAGGCTTTTTTTAGACAAAAAAAATCTAATTACAAATAACTTCTTTATTTAAACATATCCATCCCAGGAATATTAGGCATACCATCTTTAGCTACAGCTGCTAATTCGGTTTCGTTTACTTGTGTTGCCTTCTCTATGGCTTTATTTAAAGTTAGTATTAAATAATCTTCTAATTGTTCTTTGTCTTCCAAAAGGCTATCGTCTATAATAACAGATTTTATAGTTCTGGTAGCTGTTAGTGTCACTTTTAATAAACCATCATTACTTTGCTCATCTACTAAAACAGTATTTAGTCTTATTTTAGTTTCTTCAACTTTTTGTTGGGTTTCTTTAAGTTTTCCCATCATTCCTGCTAAATCTCCAAACATATATTTTATTTTTTTAATTATTAATACAAATTTATTAAATTGAAACGTTAATAACCAAAATAATATCTCTTGAAAAATCCCATACTTATATTAGTTTTAAGCTTTATTTTTGTTTCATCTTGCAAAAAAAATAAAAATATGTCAGAATCTTCCATAGTGGTAAATTTAAATCCTCCTATTGCTAAAAAAATAGAAAAACTGCTAGAAAAACATAACGATGTTCGAATCGATAATTATTTCTGGATGAATGATAGAGAAAACCAAGAGGTTATTAACCATCTCAACGCAGAAAATTCTTATACTACATCGGTTCTGCAGCATACAGAGACATTTCAAAAAAATCTTTTTGAAGAAATGAAAGGTAGAATTAAAGAGGACGATAATTCTGTACCTTACAAGTTGAATGGCTATTGGTATGTTACAAAATTTGAAAAAGGAAAAGATTACCCTATTTATACTAGAAAAAAAGAAACCTTAGAGGCTACAGAAGAAATTATTTTTGATTGTAATGAAATGGCTAAAAATCATTCATATTTTAATTTAGGCGGAATTTCTATTAGTCCAGATAATACATTGGCAGGTTTTGCAATAGATACGGTAAGTAGAAGACAATATACAATTCAAATTAAAAATTTAATTACTGGAGAAATTTTTTCAGATAAAATAGAAAACACTACAGGGAGTTCTACTTGGGCAAATGATAATAAAACCTTATTTTATTCTAAAAAAGATGAAGTTACTTTACGATCAAACAAAATATTCAAGCATAAATTAAACACTAAGGCAGTAAAAGATAGTCTGGTTTTTCATGAAACTGATGAGACTTTCAATACTTTTGTATATAAAACAAAATCTAAAAAGTTTATAATTATTGGATCTTCTAGTACGTTAACCTCAGAATATCAAATTTTAAATGCAGATACACCTGATGGTGATTTTAAAATTTTTCAAGAGCGAACGCGTGAATTAGAATATTCAATTGCACATTATAAAGATAGTTTTTTTATTATAACCAATAAAGACGATGCTACTAATTTTAAGCTTCAAAAAACGTCTGAAACTAGTACAACAAAAGAAAATTGGGAAGATGTCTTGCCTCATAGAAATGCAGTTTTACTAGAAGATATTGAAATATTTAATGACTATTTAGTGGTTAGTGAGCGCGAAAACGGACTCAATAAAATAAGAATTATAAACTGGAATGGTAAAGAAGATTACTATCTGCCATTCGATAGTGAAACATACACAGCTAATTTAGGCAATAATCCAGATTTTGATAGTGACCAACTGCGATATAGTTATAACGCCTTAACGACGCCTAGTTCTGTAATTGATTACAGTTTTAAAACAAAAGCAAAAACAATAAAAAAAGAACAAGAAGTTCTTGGTGGTAAATTTAATAAAGATCATTACGAATCTAAACGTATCTGGGCTACAGCTCGTGATGGCGCTAAAATACCAATGTCTGTAGTCTATAAAAAAGGTATCTCTTTAGATGGAAAAAATCCACTATTACTGTATGCCTATGGATCTTATGGATCAACAATAGATCCTTATTTTTCAACCATAAGATTAAGTTTATTAGATAGAGGTTTTATCTATGCTATTGCGCACATTAGAGGCGGAGAGTATTTAGGAAGAGAATGGTACGAAAGTGGTAAAAAATTAACAAAAATGAACACATTTAAGGACTTTATAGATTGTTCTAAATTTTTAATTCAAGAAAATTATACATCATCAAAACACTTATACGCTATGGGAGGAAGCGCTGGTGGATTGTTAATGGGAGCAATAATTAATTTAAACCCAGAATTGTACAATGGTGTTATTGCTGCTGTACCGTTTGTAGATGTGGTTACTACAATGTTAGATGATACCATTCCTTTAACTACTGGAGAATATGATGAATGGGGAAATCCAAACGATAAACAATATTACGATTACATGAAATCGTACTCACCTTACGATAATGTCGCATCTAAAAAATATCCTAATCTATTAGTAACAACAGGTTTGCACGATTCGCAAGTACAGTATTTCGAACCAGCCAAATGGGTTGCAAAATTAAGAGAATTTAAGACAGATAACAATAAATTATTATTTAAAATAAATATGGAAGCTGGACACGGTGGTGCTTCTGGAAGATTTGAAAGTCTTAAAGAAGTGGCCTTTCAATATGCATTTCTTTTTGACTTAGAAGGAATTGACCATTAATAAAAAATTGCTTATTTTTGCGAGGTTTTTATGTTGTATTTAACTAACTAAAACAACAGAACTAATATTGTTTATGGCACGAGACAAACAAGTTTTTGATAATGTATTAGACCTAATTGGCAATACACCAATGATAAAGCTAGAAAAAATGACTTCAGAATTTAAGGGCAACTTTTTAGCTAAAGTTGAATCTTTTAATCCAGGACATTCATCAAAAGACAGAATTGCTTTATATATAATTGAACAAGCAGAAAAACAAGGTATTTTAAAACCTGGAGATACTATTATTGAAACTACTTCTGGTAATACAGGATTTAGTATAGCAATGGTAAGTGTTATAAAAGGTTACGAATGTATTTTGGCTGTAAGCTCAAAATCTTCGGCAGATAAAATAGACATGCTCAAGAATATGGGAGCAAAAGTTTACGTTTGTCCTGCAAATGTAAGCGCAGACGATCCTAGATCTTATTATCAAGTAGCAAAACGTTTACATGATGAAATTAAAGGTTCTGTTTATATAAACCAGTATTTTAATCAGTTAAATATAGATGCTCATTATGCTTCAACTGGTCCAGAAATCTGGAATCAAACTAAAGGCGAAATAACACATTTAGTCGCTTGTAGTGGTACAGGAGGTACAATTTCTGGGACGGCAAAGTTTTTAAAAGAACAAAATCCAAATATTAAAGTTATTGGCGTCGATGCTTTTGGTTCAGTTTTAAAAAAATACCACGAAACTAGAGAGTTTGACGATAAAGAAATTTACCCTTATCGTATAGAGGGATTAGGTAAAAACTTAATTCCTACAGCTACAGATTTTGATATTATTGATAAATTTGTAAAGGTTTCAGACGAAGAAAGTGCACATTCTGCCAGAGAAATAGCAAAAACTGAAGGTTTATTTGTTGGCTATACCTCTGGTGCTGCAATGCAAGCCATTAAACAATTAGATGCTGATGGTGAATTTAAAGCTTCAGACAATGTTGTAATTATTTTTCCCGACCATGGATCGCGATATATGAGTAAAGTATTTAGTGATAAATGGATGAGCGAACAAGGCTTTTTCGATAGTGTAAATGAAGAAGCGGCACAGAGCATTCAATATGTAAAATAAAAGAATTGGTTTAATAATTTAAAAGCTGATATCTGTAAAAGGATACCAGCTTTTTATATTAATAATAGATTGTAAAATTATTATGCATAAAACGTAGAATTGCTTAATTTTGTAAATTCTAAACTACTAATTATAGATGAAAGATTTATTTGCTAAAATATACAAAGATAAAGGACCATTAGGAAAATGGGCAGAACAGGCTGAGGGTTATTTTGTGTTCCCAAAATTGGAAGGACAAATTTCTAACCGCATGAAGTTTCAAGGTAAAGATGTTATTACATGGAGTATTAACGATTATTTAGGGTTAGCAAATCACCCAGAAGTACGTAGAGTCGATGCGGAAGCAGCTGCAAAGTATGGTTCGGCATACCCAATGGGAGCAAGAATGATGTCTGGCCATACCACAATACACGAACAACTTCAAAATGAATTAGCAGCGTTTGTAAGTAAAGAAGCTGCTTATTTATTAAATTTTGGTTATCAAGGTATTATGTCTACTATTGATGCTTTAGTAGCTAAAGATGATATTATTGTTTACGATGTAGATGCTCACGCTTGTATTATTGATGGTGTTCGTTTGCACATGGGTAAACGTTTTACTTATAAACATAATGATATTGAAAGTTTAGAAAAAAATCTAGAGCGTGCTACTAAAATGGCAGAAACAACCGGAGGAGGAATATTAGTTATTTCTGAAGGTGTTTTTGGAATGCGTGGAGAACAAGGACGTTTAAAAGAAATTGTAGCTTTAAAGCAGAAATTTAATTTTAGATTGTTAGTAGATGATGCGCATGGTTTTGGTACATTAGGTGCAACAGGTGCGGGTGCAGGTGAAGAGCAAGGTGTTCAAGATGATATTGATGTCTATTTTGCAACTTTTGCAAAATCTTTAGCAAGTACAGGAGCTTTTATTGCTGGTGATAAAGAGATAATGGATTATTTAAAATATAATCTACGTTCCCAAATGTTTGCTAAATCTTTACAAATGACTCTAACAGTTGGTGCATTAAAACGTTTAGATATGTTGCGCACAATGCCTGAGTTAAAGCAAAATTTATGGAAAATTGTGGATGCACTACAATCTGGTTTAAAGGAAAGAGGTTTCGATATTGGAACTACCACAAGTTGTGTAACACCAGTTTATCTTAACGGCAGTATTCCAGAAGCAATGGCTTTAGTTAGAGATTTACGCGAGAATTATGGTATTTTTTGTTCTATAGTTGTGTATCCAGTAATACCAAAAGGCTTAATATTATTACGCATGATTCCTACAGCAACGCATACATTACAAGACGTGTTTGAAACTTTAGATGCTTTTGATGCGATTAGATCGCGTTTAGAAAACGGTACCTATAAAAGAATGTCTGCTGCTTTAATAAAAACAATGGGAGAATAGTTTTTTTCTTAAATTTTAAAACAGAAAATCCAATTCTTTCGAATTGGATTTTTTTACTATTATGCTATATTTTTTCTATATGTTTTCCTTCGTTTTACAATAACAGTATCAATATGCTTCCAAATTTTATGGATAGCTTCATTATCTTCTAATTCTGGAGTTCTGTAGCAATTAATAATTCCCTTTTTTTTAAAAGTTTCGTAATATTCGTTAAAAATAACAGCATGAATACCTTTGTTTTGATAGTCAGGATGTACTCCAATTAAATAAAATACTACATCTTTACTTTTTTTCTTCGCTCTTAATAATTTAGCAAAGCCAAATGGAAATAATTTTCCATTCATTTTTTGCAAAGCATTTGCAAACCTTGGCATTACAATAGCAAATGCAACCATTTCATCATTTTGATCTATTACAAATTTGATGTATTCTGGATTTACAAACGATATAAATTTCTTTTTAAAATATGCTTTTTGAATATCTGTAATTTCAACAAAAGAAGATAATGTTCCGTAAGATGAATTAAACAAGTTAAACATCTTATCCACATAAGGTATAACTTGAGATGTTTTTGTAAGTTTAAGCGCCTTTAGTTTATAACGTCTTTTTATCAATTCTTGGATCTTTATAAAGTTTTCTGGTTTTACGTTAACAAAGGGAAACTTACTTTCAGAATAACTTTTTTCAATTGTGTAACCATGAGCTTCATAATGCTTAACATAATATTCATGGTTGTACCAAGTAATCATGTTGCTTACCTGGTCGAAACCTTCCGTCATAACACCAACTTTATCTAAGTTCGAGAATCCCACAGGACCTTCGGTATATTTTAGATTGTTTTGCTTTCCAATTTTATCTACTTCATCTAACAATGCTTTAGAAACTTCTAGGTCGTCAATAAAATCGAACCAACCAAAACGCATTTTTAATTGGTTTTGTTTTTTTACTTCTATCCAATTAACTATAGCTGCAATGCGGCCAACAAGATTTCCATCTTTATAAGCTAGAATAAAAGTCGCTTCAGCATCATTAAATATAGGGTTTTTATCTTTATTAAAAGTTTCTAATTCTTGGCCAATAATAGGTGGAACCCAATATTTTGAATTTTTATATAAAGAAAATGGAAACTTAACAAAGGTCTTTAATTCCTTTTTAGTTTTAGCTAGTTTTATTGTAACCATAGACATTAATCATCACCAAAATCAATTTCCTGAGTTTCTTTTTTGCGTTTGTTGTCGCTACCAGGAGTTTTATCACCTTTATTCTTCTTGTTTTTCTTTTTACGCTTTTTATTGGCTCTACGTTCAGCTTCTTCTTCGGCAGAGGTGCCATTATCTATTTCTGGATCTCTATGGAAATCCAAACGGTAAGACACTCCAAAATTAACGCCAAATACAGACGGAGTATCTTTAGTATTAAAGGTTATTGCCGTATCTAGCTGGAAATTTTTATTCCATAAATAACCAATTCCAAATCTAAAAAGATTATCTGCATAAAAATCACTTTTTATACCTTGTGTTTCCCCAAATAAAACCCATTGTTCGTTAATAGCTTTAGTTAAAGTAAGTATATATTGAAAATCTGAAAAATCGGTTCCTATCCTGTCTTTAGAAAGATTCATTACAAACACCCAACCACTAGTAAAGTTATTTTGAGTGGCAATCATTACTTTTGGGCTAAAACCTTCAATTCCTGGTGCTGTATATGGATTGTCCTTAGAATCGAAATTTGCACCAACGTAAATTGCAACAGCAGGAATTAAACTACTCCATTTAAAACCCCTATTAGAATAATAGCTAAATATATTAGGTTTTTCTTCGCCTGCTTTTTTGTAAGGATCGTACACTAGGTATTTGGCACCAACTGTAAAATTTTTAAAATTAGAACGCTTGGTCTCTGAAGCAATAATAGATCTAAAATCTGTTTGTGTGTCTTTCTGGTAAGTACCTTCTAAATTTATTTCTAGTTGTGGTAAAAATAAACCATAACGTACAGCGAAATCGGCACCAAAACCAGAAACATCATACTTTAGGGGTGTATGCTCTTCTTTTACAGTATATGGACCAACTTCAAACTGAACAACATTTGTGCCTACAGAAAATGCAGACCTGGAAACACCAGGACGATTAGAATTTATAACTTCGGTGTATTGTGCATGTGCTATTAAACTAGCAGCACACAAGAGAATTATTAAAAAAGTTTTATTTGAGAACATACATTTCAAGTTTAGCTTCAAATATAGAGATTTTATATTTTTTTTAAGTAAATAATTCTGAAATTACTCAACAAGTATCGTATTTTTGTTTTTATAAACTTTAGATTACTATTTTGAAAGTATTACTAATAATTTTATTAATATATTTTGGTATTAAAATTCTCTCAAAAATGTTTGGGCCATTAATCCTAAAGTATTTTACTAAGAAGGCTACGGAGCGTTTTGGTGGGCAGTTTCGTGACTTTGGTAATCAAGGCCAACAACAACCACAAAAAAAAGAAGGCGAAATCTCAATAGATAAAATGCCTAGAAATAAATCTTCAAATAAATCGGTTGGCGAATATGTAGATTACGAGGAAATTGATTAATTTTCGGTTTTAAGAATTATTCTTTTTTTTATGCAATCAACTTTTAAAAAAATCCTACCGCACATTCTCGTGTTTTTAGGTTTTGTTATAGTCTCTTTAACTTATTTTAGTCCTGTTTTACAAGGTAAACAAATATTGCAAAGTGATATTTTGCAATACAATGGTATGGCTAAGCAACAACGCGAGTTCAAAATTAAAACTGGAGACGAAGCGTATTGGACAAACAGTGCTTTTGGTGGTATGCCAACTTATCAATTAGGAGCACGTTATCCACATACATATATTAAAAATCTAGATTTATCACTTCGGTTTTTACCTCGACCTGCAGATTATCTTTTTCTTTATTTTGTTGGTTTTTATATTCTGCTACTTTGCTTAAAAGTAGATTTCAAATTAGCAATTATTGGCGCATTAGCCTTTGGTTTCTCTACTTATTTAATAATTATAATTGGAGCAGGACATAATAGTAAAGCACATGCTATCGCTTACATGCCTTTAGTTTTAAGTGGAATAATTTTAACCTTTAGAAAGAAATACATAATTGGTTTTATAGTTACTGCTATTGCTATGGGATTGGAATTGGTGGCGAATCACCTTCAAATGACGTATTATTTAATGTTTCTAGTAATAGTTCTTGGTATTGTTTATTTAATTGATGCTTATAGAAAGAAATCACTACCACACTTCTTTAAATCTGTAGGTGTTTTAGTAGCTGCTGTAATACTTGCTATTGGTCTAAATGCGGCTAATATTATGGCAACGCAAGAATATGCTAAAGAAAGTATTCGTAGTAAATCTGAATTAACTATTAATCCAGACGGATCTTCTAAAAAAGATATAACTACTGGTTTGTCAAGAGAAAAAATAACAGAATACAGTTATGGTTATTTAGAAACTTTTAATCTTTTTATTCCTAGGTTTCTTGGAGGTGGAATGGGAGAAGATTTAGGCAAAGAATCCGCTTTTTATAATTTCTATAGAAGCCAAGGCGTTCCTCCTTTAGAAGCCGCTGTAGCAGCAAAATCGGTACCTACTTATTGGGGAAACCAACCTATAGTAGAAGCGCCAGCTTATGTTGGAGCCGTGGTGTTGTTTCTTTTTGTTTTTGCATTATTTTTAGTAAAAGGAAGATTAAAATGGTGGATAGTTTCAGGTTCAATTTTAGCATTATTGTTATCTTACGGAAAAAATTTAGGTTTCCTAACAGACTTCTTTATAGATTTTGTACCTCTTTATGATAAATTTAGAGCGGTAACTTCAATACAAGTAATTTTAGAATTATGTATTCCTATACTAGCGATTTTTGGATTAGTAAGGTTATTTAATGATTATGAAAAAGATGTTGAAAAACTAAAAGCTTTAAAGCTATCTACTTTAATAACAGTTGGTTTGTGTGCTATATTTTTGATTTTAAGATATACAGGAATTATTTTAGACTTCGAAGGTATAAGAGATGCAGGTTGGGCAGAAGGTGGAGGACAACCGTTTGTTGATGCTATTGTAGCAGATAGAAAATCAATTTTCACAAAAGACACGTTACGCTCTCTATTACTTGTATTACTTTCAGCAGGAGTAATTTACATGTTTTTAAAACAGAAGCTTTCCGAGGTTAAAGTTGTTATTGTATTTGCAGTTTTAATTCTTTTTGATTTGGTTGGTGTAGATAGGCGCTATGTAAATACTGAAAATTTTGTATCGAGTAGAGAAGTTCAAACTCCATTTAAACAGAACAATGCAGATAAGAAAATACTAAACGAGCAAGGACATTTTAGAGTGTACGATGTAAGCTCAGGTGCAGGAAGAGCAATTTCTCAGAAAGTAGACGCAATGGCTTCTGGAGCAACATCAGCACCATATTTTCATAATACAATTAATGGTTATAGTGCTGTTAGGATGAAGCGTTTTGATGAGCTTTCAGAATTTTTTCCATTTACAAGACATCCAGAAATACTTAATATGTTAAACGTTAAGTATATTATTTCTGAAGATGAAAGTAAACAACCTTATCCTTATATAAATCCAGATGCTAATGGTAATGCTTGGTTTGTTAAGAAACTAACTTCTGTAAATTCGGCGGACGAGGAAATATTGTCTTTATTAGATTTAAATACTAAAATAGAAGCTGTAAGCACAAATTTTCCAATTTCAGATTTAAAAATAAATCAATTTAAAGTAGATTCTTTAGCTTCAATTAAAGTTATTGAATACACTCCAAATTATATTAAATACAAATCTGAAAATACCAATAACGGTTATGCAGTATTTTCAGAAATGTATTATGGAAAGGGTTGGAACGCTTATGTAAATAATAAGCTTTTAAACCATAATCGCGTAAACTATTTATTAAGAGGGATGGAAATACCTAAGGGAAATCACATAATAGAATTTAAATTCGAACCAGAAGTTGTAAAAACTGGAGGTTCTATAGCTCTAGCGAGTTCTATAGTATTAGTGTTTATAATTTTAGGAGGATTGTTTTTTGAGTTTAGAAGAAAAAAATGAGTAAAAAAAAGGTTTTAATCATAACGTACTATTGGCCGCCAGCTGGAGGACCAGGAGTACAACGTTGGTTAAAATTTGTAAAATACTTACCTCAATTTGGTGTAGAACCTGTTGTTTATTGTCCATCTAATCCTATTTATCCACAGTTAGATCAAAGCTTATTAAACGAAGTTCCAGAAAGTGTTTCAATTCTAAAACAACCCATAAATGAGCCATATAAGTTGGCGAATTTTTTTTCTAAAGATGCTAAAACCATTAGTAAAGGTATTATTCCCGAAGAAAAAGCACAAACTTTTATACAAAGAGCCTTGCTTTTTGTTCGTGGTAATTTTTTTATTCCAGATGCGAGAAAGAATTGGATAAAACCTTCTGTAAAATATTTATTAGTTTATATCAAAGAGCTCGAGATAGATACAATAATAACCACTGGTCCGCCACACAGTTTACACATTATTGGTTTAAAATTAAAACAACAATTAGGTGTTAAATGGATTGCAGATTTTAGAGATCCGTGGACAACAATAGGCTATCACAACCAACTTAAATTAACAGCTTTAGCTAAAAAAAAACATAAAAAACTCGAGAGTGATGTTGTTAAAACTGCAGATACTATTATTGTTACAAGTAATGTTACCAAAACCGAATTTAAAGTTTTAACAAAAAAACCAATTAAAGTAATTACCAATGGTTACGATATTAATACAGGAAACTCTAAAACATTAGATAAACAGTTTACCTTAGCGCATGTTGGTTCTTTTTTATCTAAACGAAATCCAGAAATTCTCTGGCAAGCTTTATCCGAATTAGTTTTAGAAAATCAAGAATTTGCCAAATATTTTAAGCTTAACTTAATAGGATTAGTTGGAGAAGAAATTATTAAAACTATTAAAACTTATAATTTAATTAAATATTTAAATAATATAGGTTATGTGTCATATAATGAGTCTGTTATGTTTCAAAAAAAATCTCAAGTATTGTTATTAATTGAAATAGATTCTGAAGATACAAAAGCAATAATCCCCGGTAAATTATTTGAATATCTAGTTTCTAATAGACCAATAATTGCCATCGGGCCATCAGGCTCCGATGTCGAAAAAATTATTAAACAAACAAACACAGGACATTACTATTATTATAAAGATTTAAAAGCTTTAAAAACAAAAATTCTAGATCATTTTAAAGCCTTTAAATCTGGAGATTTAAAAGTAAACCCAATAGGAGTAAAGCGCTATAGTAGAGAAGCATTAACAAAAAAACTCTCTAAAGTTATACTAGATAATTAGCAAAAAGAATTTTATAAAAGTATGGGAATTGTTATTAAACAGTCTATTCTAAACACTATTACAACCTATTTTGGTTTTGCTATAGGTGCTGTAAATGCATTGTTTTTATATACCAATTTTTTAACTGATGAATATTATGGCTTAGTTGGCTATTTGTTATCTACTGCTAATGTTATGATGCCTTTTTTTATGTTTGGCGTAAGTAATACGCTAGTTAAATTCTATACGTCTTACAAAACTAAAAAGCAACAAAACAGCTTCTTAACGTTAATTTTATTTTTACCTTTATTAGCTATAATACCCATTGGTTTTATAGGTGTTTTAGGCTATGAGTCTATTAGTAATTGGTTATCCACAAAAAATGCAATAATAAAAAATTATACTTATTTAATTTACATTATCGCTATTGCGATGGCTTATTTTGAAGTTTTTTTTGCGTGGAGTAAAATTCACTATAAAAGTGTTTTTGGTAACATTATGAAAGAAGTATTTCATCGTGTATGTATTTTGATTTTGCTTCTAGCAGTAAATTTTAAACTAGTGAGAATAGAACAGTTTATTATTTTAATTGCTGTAGTGTATTGTGCGAGAATGATAATCATGCAAATTTATGCTTTTAGTTTAAGGCTTCCTAAATTAAATTTTAAATTCAATTTCGAAATAGCATCAGTATTAAAATATAGTTTTCTAATTATTATTGCTGGATCTGTAGCAATGCTTATGCTAGATTTAGATAAAACAATGCTAGGACAGCTTATTGAAATTGAGAACGTTGCTTATTTTAATGTGGCTGTATTTATAGCTACTGTAATTGTAGTACCTGCAAGAGCAATGCATCAAATTACTTATCCAATTACAGCTAAATTATTAAACGAAAAGGATACTACAGCACTTGCAGAATTATATAAAAAATCGTCTATAAATCTTGTAATTGTTAGTGGTCTTATATTCACTATAATTATTGTAAATATTAACCAATTATATACTTTAATGCCAGTTGAATACAGTCAAGCTCTGTATGTTGTAATTATAATTGCTATTGTAAAATTAATTGATAATCTTTTGGGTATTAATAATTCTATTATTTTTAATTCTAACTATTATAGAATTATACTTTTTTTTGGTGTCTTAATTATTACTATTGCAGTTATTCTTAATTATATATTAATTCCAATTTACAGCGTTAATGGAGCTGCAATAGCAACATTTATAGCTATTTCGCTTTATGGAATTTTAAAAATATGGTATGTAAATAAGAAATTTAAAATGCATCCATTTTCTGTAAATACATTGTATTCATTGTTGCTAATCTTACTACTATCAGCTTCATTCTACTTTTGGGAATTCAGTTTTTATCCTATTATAAATATTATAATAAAATCTACTGTTGTCGCTACTATTTATGGCTTTGTAGTATATTATTTTAGACTTTCAGAAGATATAACAGTTATTCTAAATAAGATTTTGAAACGCTAATACTTCATTTTAAATATTGAGACAATTTTAAATTTATGAGATGTTAAAACCCACTAAACACAAAAAAAAATCCGCTACTTGCTTTGTTAAGACAAGTAACAGAATTTTAATAACTAACTAATTATATTCTATCTACGGCTAGATTTGTTTCTAGAAGATGAGCGTTTTAGACTCAATGAATTTCTAGATGCTCTTGATTGTGTATTTCTACTAGCAGATGCAACTCTATTTTGAGTTTTTGGTGCACTTATTCTTACAGTTCTATTTGTACGCGTTCTTGGTGAACTTGCGTTACTATTTCTAGTTCTTGATGGAGTAGATTTAGTATTGTTAGACGGTCTTGTTCTTGGACTAGAAGTTGTATTTCTAGTTCTTTGAATACTTGTGTTTGCTCTATTACCTCTTTTTCTAGGAGTAGATGCAATATTATTGCGATTGCCTGATCTGGTTGTTACTGTATTTTTGCCTCTCATTCTTGTAGTAGAAGCAGTTGTATTACTACGAACACGAGTTCCAGGTGTTGTTACATTATTACTTCTTGTTCTAGGTGTTAAAGTACTAGCATTATTACGAGTTCTAGTTCTTGCATTAGATGCTATACGAGTTCTACCATCTCTTCTAGAAGCATAACTTCTGTTTCTTGTTACAGTATTTCCTCTTCTGCTTGCAACAGCTGTAGAGCGTCTATAGTTATTTGTATATGGTCTATCGTATCTATAACGAATAGGCGTATAAAACTGTCTGTATGGTCTATTATATACTACACAGTGGTTAAATGCAGGTACTGCATAATATCTGTGCCATGGTCTAAAAACATAAGCTCTGTTGTACACATTAATAAATCCTGTACAGCGATCGAATGCATTAAATCTATTGTAGTGTACATATAGTCCACCTACACGATTTATAAAACCTCTTTGATTGTAATTTATAAATATATCACCAGCTTGTACTATTCTACCATAATGGTCGTAAAAAATAGGTGTGTTTTCTATTTGTATAATTGCACCAAACTCATCATACTGTACATAAGAACCATAATCGTAACCAGAGTTAAAGCTAAAATTTACATTTGGAGATCCAACGGCAACATTTACTCTAGGTCCATAATTGGGCATGTAAAAATCAAATTGTCCATCTGCATAGATTGAAAACTCGATACCTTGCTCATTAAAGATAAACGATTTACCATAACCTCTGTAAGAGGCTGTAGTATTGGTTTCTAAAGTGTTTAAGTTGTTAGTATCGTCTGCATTTACAGTAAAACTCACTAGGAGTAAAGCTGAAAATAAA
>Ga0209828_1001026_pt1 | contig 26169 bp, 23 predicted proteins | sample MaitaG_FD_187429 | JGI IMG/M metagenome (GOLD analysis project Ga0209828, IMG submission 187429) | Marine algal microbial communities from Maine, USA - Maine_Asex2 metaG (SPAdes) (version 2) | ecosystem: Host-associated > Algae > Red algae > Unclassified | place: Maine, USA | collected 2015-01-05
TTCGGGATCTGGGTCTGGGTTGAACGTGATCGTTGTCAGCGGCGGACGTGGCGGCGGAGGCGGGTCCGGCAACGCCTCGGCAGCTTGAGCAGGCGCAGCCAACGCAGGGTCGATCAACGCAGGGTCAGCCGACGCAGGGTCGATCAACGCAGGGTCGATCAACGCAGGGTCAGCCGACGCAGGGTCGATCAACGCAGGGTCAGCCGACGCAGGGTCGATCAACGCAGGGTCAGCTGACGCAGGGTCTGTCACCATCGGTTCGACGACAGGTGCTGCGACCTCAGGCCAGTCGGCATGCGGAGCAGGTGGCGCGGGCAGCGGAGGCTCAGGCAGTGGCACTTCAACCAGGGTGGCGTCAGGCGCTTCAGCCAGGGCGGCGTCAGGCGCTTCAGCCAGGGCGGCGTCAGGCGCTTCAGGCAGGGTGGCGTCAGCCAGTGGTGGCGCTGGGTCGGGCGCGGTGCCGGGCGGAGATGGTGGCGGCGGTAGTGGCGGTTCCGGCAACACTTCTGCGACGGGTGCAGTCTCAATTGCAGCAGCGACAGGGGCTGCCGTCACCGGTGGCGGTTGGATCGGTGCATCCGCGGGGACAGGGGCGGCCTCCGCTGTCGTGGTCGTACGACGCGCGCCAAGCTCCTTGGCGCGCTCAGCGAGCGATTGTGTTTCGGCTTCGGTCGTACTGTCGCTAGCTGAGTCGTCGCCGCGCAGCGACGCCTTCCATGCGTCATCACGTTCCTTTTCGAGTACGGCGATGCGAGCAACCAGTTCGTCATAGTCGCTAGCCCGTGCGGCGATGGATTCAACTGCGGCTGCGGACGCTGCGGCCTCGGCGCGTTGGGAAGTCAGATCGCGTTCGAGCTGGGTATTGGCACGCTCAACGTTCGCGAGCTCTCGCCTGAGCGCTGAGACTTGTGCGTCGAGCCCGTCAGACTTCTCAACCTTCTCGTTCATCGCTTCCATGCGGCGATTCAGGTAACCGGCTTCGTTGGTCCGCCGCTCAGCAAGGTGCTCGGCCTTGTCGGCACGCTCGGTCGCCGTCTTGGACAGGCGGGTGAGGTCGGTGACCTGGTCAGTCAATTCGCCAATCTTTGCACGCGCCTCGGTGAGCTCCTTTGAGCGGTTTTCATGTTCGCGAGTGGCCGCCTGTTGTGCTGCTTCGAGGTGATGAAGTTTTGCGTCGAGTTCGACCCTGGTCGCTTCGACTTCGTCGAAACGGGCGAGCGAGGTCGTCAACAAATCCTGCACGTGGTCGCGTTCGTTCTGCAGTCGGTGGGCGACATCGCCGAGCTCTTGGCGCTCAGCAGCGCGTGCGTCGAGCAAAGCCTGCAGGCGCGCTTGTTCTCGCTTCTCCTCGACCGCCTTCTGCTCGGCGGCCTTGAGATCTGTGATGAGTTGATTTCGGGTGGCTTCGGCTGCTTCGAACTCACTGATGCGGTCACCGAGTTCGGCGAGCAGCCGGTCTCGTTCATCCAACTGATCGCTCTGTCGTGCGATCTCGGATCGCAACGAGGCGACTTCGCTCATAAGAGCAAACCGTTCGTTTGCTGCCTCTAGTGGATCGGTCCGGCGGTCCATGTCGCTCACGTCAAGGCCCTCTCGTGCTTGGAGATATTCGCGTTCTAGGTCTTTGAATTGGTCGTCGACCTCGCGGAACAGGCCGTCGACAAGGTCATTTGCGTCTTCGTCTCCTGTTGTCACGTGCACCTCTGCGTCAGTCTGAAGAGATCTTTGGTCTAACTGGTGACACTTTAGGTTCTTAGATCGCAATGGGTGCCGATGCCTTGCGAAGTGTGGGTACTACTCTCTCGGGGTGCAGAAACTCTCCTCATCGCGACGTAGCGCGCTTGTTCTCCTTCTGATCGTTTCGTTGATCGCCAGCGCGTGTGGCGGGTCCGACGATGGCAGCGATTCGGCAAGTGATCCAGAAGCAGTGTCGACCTCATCAAGCGACGCAGATAGCCCGGATGACAGCGACACCGATGACGGCGACTCAAGTGCCGGCGACTCAACCGAGAGCGCAACGAGCGACACGGCCACGGCTAGTTCGCCGACCGCCGAGACCCGTGACTGTGCGTACGTGTCGGTGGACGACGACGTTGAAGAAGCCGAACCTCAGCCAGAAGACGTGCCGCTTCCCCCGCAAGAAAAGCCACCGGTTGACGAAGAACTGCTTGGCAGCTTCGACGAACTCATCGTGACCGACTTGATCGAAGGCACGGGAGCTGTGGCGAATGCCGGTGACACGATCAGCATGCAGTACGTGGGTGTTCTCGCCAGCGACGGCACCGAATTCGATAGCTCGTGGGACCGCGGTGCTGAACCGTTCGTGTTCACTCTTGGCGCCGGCGGTGTGATCGAGGGCTGGGATGTGGGCATCGAAGGGATGAAGGTCGGCGGTCGCCGCATTTTGCAGATCCCGTCGGCCCAGGCCTATGGCGATACCGATCGCAGCGAGGTAATCGTGGCGAATTCTGACTTGATCTTTATTGTCGACATGGTCGAGGTAAGCGCCGGGGTTGGCCAGCCCGCCCCCGAGATTGAAGCCGACCTACTCGGTTCGTTTGGCGATCTCGTGGTAACCGACCTGGTTGTCGGCGACGGCTGTGAAGCCCGTGTCGGCGACATCATGGTCGTCAACTACGTCGGACAAAACGCCGCCGATGGCGTCGAAATCGATAACTCGTGGGCCCGAGGCGATACCTTCCGGCTCACTGCTGGCATGTCGCAAGTCATCGACGGTTGGAATGAAGGCCTGGTTGGCATGAAGGTCGGTGGCGAGCGCATCCTGCAGATTCCTGCATCAAAGGCCTATAACGAATCCGATCTCGTCTTTCGCATTCATCTCGAAGAGATCATCGATGCGCCATATGCGCACACGCTGACGTTCGATGGCGACGCCCCCGACGACCTTGAGATCACCACGGTGACCGAAGGATCCGGCGACGGAGCCGAAGCCGGTGACTTTCTCGAAGCAAATATTGCGGTATTGGTGTTCTCGTCGGGCGACCTCGTGCAGAGCACGTGGGAGGCAGGCCAGCCGACACAGCTTGCGCTGCAAGAAGGCGCTCTTCTCCCTGGCCTTGAACAGGGCGTGACTGGCATTGCTGCTGGCGAGCTACGCCAGATCGTTGTTCCAAACAATGTTGCCTACCCCGATGGTGTGCCCGAGGGCGCGGGCCTCGAAGACGACGATGCAATCGTGTTCGTCATCGAAGCCGTGAGCGTGACCAAGGGCTAAATGCTGCAACTTCCATTTCGGTTCCGCAGGGTTAGCTGGGAGCGAGTCACTGTGGCAGTGCTTGCGGTCGTTGGTGTCACAACCGCCTGTGGCGGTTCGGCTGGGATCGCTGAACCCGACGCGTTGGTTGCCGATGCGTCGGTTGTGACCTCAGCTGAGGCAACGGCGCCAGACTGCGACGCGCTATCAGCTGATACGACTGCTCCCCCGGACTTGGCGTTGTCCACGGTGATTGATGCGGAGACGCTCCGGACTGCAGAAGATCTTCTTGTGGCCGAGCTTGTTGTTGGCGAGGGCTGCGTCGTGCATGCCGACGACATCGTCGTGTTCAGCTTCCTCAGCCAGAATCCGCCTGACGATCAGGAATTTCACAACACGTGGAAGGGCGACGCTCAGTTCATGGGACCGCAGCGGGTCATTGCTGGAGTGCCTCGGGTGTTTGCCGGTATGGACGACGCTCTGATCGGCATGCACGTTGGAGGCGAGCGGATCGTGGGCATTCCGCCGGCGATTGGATGGGGCGAATCAGGCCTGCTGGTGAGAATCCACCTGCACGAAGTCGTGCCGGCGCCGTTTGCCCACACCGCTCAATTCGCCGGTGACGCACCGACTGAGACACAGATCACCACGGTCATCGACGGCAGCGGCGACGCCGCCGAATTCGGCGACACGCTTGTCGCCAATTTGGTGGAGCGCGTATTTTCAGATGGCCGAATTTCGGGTCCGAGTTCGTGGGAGATGGGCAGGCCACGCGAGTTCGAATTACTTGAGAGCGAGGCCGACCCGTTGTTCTCAGGCGCGGTCGGGATAAGGCCGGGCGAGCTACGCGAAATCATCGTGCCTACGAGTGTGCTGTTTCCCGATGGCGATGACGCCGCAGCCTTTGGTCTCGCAGACGATGACGCCTTCGTCTACTTTCTCGAAGCCGTTGAGGTCATCAAGGGTTAACCTTGCTGGTTCGACGGTGAGTCGGCCGGGTGACCGCAGTTGCGGACTCTCGAGTTCACAATTGAGGAAGGTCGGGGCTCCACAGGGCAACGGTGCTAGCTAACGGCTAGTCGAGGTGACTCGCAGGACAGTGCCACAGAAAACAGACCGCCGATGACTCGGCTTCTTGCTGGAAGCTGAGCACAGGTAAGGGTGAAACGGTGCGGTAAGAGCGCACCAGCACCTCGGGTGACCGAGGTGGCTAGGTAAACCCCACTGGGAGCAAGGTCAAGAGTGAGGCAGTGGCTGCCCGCCCGCAACGCAAGTTGCGCCTCCAGGTCGACTGCTCAGATGGATGGTCACACAAGGAACTTCGGTTCCTGGACAGAACCCCGCCTACAGGCTGACTCACCGTCGTTATTCGCTAGATGACGTCAGGATCGTTTCGCGGCGCAAAACAATCTCTGCACGCAGCTCCTACGCAGCTCACAACCCGTGTGGCCCAAACTTCGGCGGGTATCTGCACCGCTCTTTCGCAAGCGCGAACTTCGCTAGAATTGCCGTATGAACGCTGATGAAAGCGATCCTTGTTCGATTGTCGCACGACAGCCGCTGTGCCCACTCTTAAGAGTCAAGTCGAGGCTCTTGAGCTAGACCTCCGCGATCAAGAACAATGACCGACCCTGCAGTCGAAATATCGGAGCTATGTGCAAGCGGGATGCGGCGGCACCGAGAATCGTGGGTGCAGCGCCATGGTGTCTAGAACGCAGTCCGCGGTCGCTGCATTGATGTCGATACCCAGTAGTTGGCTGGCAAAGAAGCTGCGTTCATCGTCGGTTAGGCAGAGCACTGCAGCAAAAAGGTTTGCGGTCATTGAACGTGACCAAGCAGCAAGCCGTGCGTCCTCAGCGTGCAGCTCCGCCATATCAATCGCTTGGGCGGAGAGGTCGCTGGCGCCCAGAAAGTCCTTGAGTGTTGGCAGGACACTTGGCGTTGGTTCACCCGTCCAGACATTAATCCCGCTGTACCCGCGGCCGTCGTAGACCAGGTCAGATGCATCTTCAAGCCCGATAGCGACAAATGTCGCGTCAAGGCCGTCCAGGCTGTCAAGGTCAACGACTCCGACAAGCTCGAACGTTCTCACGTTGGTGCCGAACGAGAGGTCGTAGCGTCCGCCGATCGCAAGCCCGCCGACAGCGAAAGCCAGCGGGCTCACGGTGAACTCGCCGGTTCCGGTCGGCGCTCTGCCTTGCACCATTTGTGTCCCGAAGAGCGACTCCCAATCGAAAAGAAAGAGCGGCACCCCAAACGGGTCGACTATCGGCCTGCCTGTTGCGTCGAGAAGTTGACCTTCGACGCTGACAACGGTTGCTTCGGCCCTCAACACACCTTCAAGTTGCTGGAGTCCATCGAGAATTGTGCCGACCACACCGTCTTCGCCTCGACCAGGCTCGATATACACGTCATGGGATGCGGGATCGCGCAGTCTCGGCGTGTACTCAGAGTCGAGTCTTTTCCATTCCCTTTGAACGCATTGATCATCGGTATCGTCGTACCAGTTGACGACGCATCTCGCTGCATTTTCAACGTTACGTGCTGCCGAGATATCAACAGCGACTTCAAGGCAGACTCTTCGTTCAGCGAGCCCGGCTATCGGATCGTCGTCTGCAGCGTCAGGTGCGCTCTGTGCGGCCAACGGGGTGGCCGTGGGTTCTACGAGCGACTCTGGAGTCTCGGTTGATGGTGCGATCGGAGAGGCTGTTGTCGAGCTGCTCGCCCCCGGAGTATCGCTGGTCAAAGCGTCACCGGCGCAAGCAGTGAGGAACAGCAGACCTACAACAAGAATCGTCAGTGCCGTTGGCGCTCGGCATGAGATGGACACCTGTCGATAATAGGGGTCTGCGTGCGTCCGACTTCGCACCGCTGCCGCTGGACTTGAAAGTGGCGACCCCGGCGGTGCGTTTGTTGCCGCCTACGACGCCTATCGCATGGCGGCCGATGCGCTACTCGCCCGACAAGAGCTCCGATCCACAAGCGGCGCTGGTGGCCATGCGGCCGTCGAAGATGCAGTAGCAGCGCAGTTCGCTTCTGAGATTTCCGAGTACGCCAAACCGACCTTCGAGCGCCTTCGAAGAACACGAAACGCCGAGCAGTACTTCGATCCAGACGCCCCACCGATCACGGACCAGGACGCCGAATGGGCGATTGACACAGCTAAAGCTGCAGTAGCCGCGGTCGAGGCGCTGATCGAATCAGGTGTCGTTACTCGCTTTGAGCAGTCATGAATTCGATCGCGACCCGATGACCCGACTGCACATTGGCGTGAAAAGCACCTGACCCATTTTCAAGCCAACCCTGCTCGCGGATCACCACCTGCACCTCACGCCCAACACGCCGTTCCGCTTCGGCCGCCACTGAGTAGAGGGCATCACGGTCAGGGTCTCCAAGCACCAAGACATCGATATCGCCAATCGGCCGTTCAGGTTTCACCCCCTGGTAGGCGCTCGCCCACGAACCAATCACGAAGGCTTGAGAAATCCCGTCGACTGATCCAAGTAGCTCGCCCAGGACAACGGGCGGCCCGAAAGCCTTCAGCAGAAGATCTGCCAGACTTTCAAAATAGGGACTGTCGGTGTTGGCTTGAATGAGGCGTGTTCGACCGACACTGCGACTGGTCACGAGGCCAGCAGCGAGAGCCCGCTCCACCTCGCGGTGAACCGATGCATAGGGAAACGCTAATTGCTTCGACAAGTCGGTCAGGCTCAACTCCTTCTCAGGGTTGCCGAGCATGTAAAGCAGAAGCTCACCTTGCTGCTGCGACCGCAATATCGGAAGCAACGAAGGCACCGGCGACTTATTCATAAGTTGGATAATATCATCCATTTAGCGGATATTGCTCCTTCCAGATATAACCGGAGCACCCATCCGTGCTAGCGCAAAACGCCATATCGCTAGCACCTATGTCATCTACATATCAGAATTCAGTTCGTCTGACTTCTGGGCTTGCAGCTCGCGCAGGTGAGGAAGCACTGAATGATCCACGTCACGATTCGATCCCTCTTTTGACTCGATGATCATCTCTAACGACGCAACTACGATCGAAGCGCCGAACACTTCGACGCGCTCACCCGCTTCGGCGAGTTCGGCGTAGAAGCGAAGATCATTGAGGCCATTGGCGCTCGGGATACCACGGATCACGTCGATATCGCCGGCATCGGTGCGCCACGTCGAAAGCTCGTAGTTAGCAAGCGAGACTCGATCGATCGGAACCTCTACCGTTGAACCGTCATCGAGTCGCAATTTTGCTCCCATTGTCTGCAAAGCCTCAGCCAGAGCATCGAGGTTCTTAGCAGTTGTTGAAGGCACCACGTCGAGATCGAACGTTGCTTGATTGGCACCGTGGATGATTGCGCCGATACCTCCGACGATCACATACTCGACGCCGCAGTCTCGCAGCGTCGCTATGAGGGTCTCAGTATCGAGTGGTGGAGCGTCGGGATCGCCCACGGCGGGCCTCAGCAGCGAGCTTGGTCAACGAGTAGTTGGACCGCAACCGGTCTTCAATCGACCGCTTCCGTTGGACCACATCTGCGGCGCGGCGCTGACCAGCGGCAGTCGTCGCAGGCACAGCAGTCATGCCTTCACCCTACCAGGCACTCTTCTGGTGCTCTCCGCAGGTTCATCGCTACTCGAGGTCTGAGGCGCCCAACACCGACGACGACACAAGAGCAGTCTGTGAGTTTCTGCCCCAAACCACCTTGCCAACCAGCTCGGGTAAACCGCCTGTAGCCGCACTTGTACTGCGATCTCAGGCGAAGCACTACCCAACTTCCTGCTTAGACGAAGTCGGGTGGAGCGGGCGTCGATACTTGTTCAGGGAACGAAGAACACACCGCAGACACAGCCGATGCAACCTGCGAGCAGATCTTTGGCGTTCCCTAACCCCGTCGCAAGCCCCAGTTGATGTCACAGATACTTCGCATGGAACAGTTCAGCGTCAACTGCGGGTCAAGGGATCGGCGTCTTCTACCGTTGGAATGATGGGAGAGAACCATGGGTCTTCTCGTTTCTCAACTTCGCCACGTATAAGCGTGTGGACGATCCAACTATCTTTCTGCTCCGTATCGAGATACCACGCGAAGCCATATGAGCCCGGAGCGCAGTCGCCGATCACGCTCAGTAGATCCACAAGGCCCTGACTGGTGCCTCGATCGTGGTTCGAGGCACCATGGACGATCGCTACGGGAAAGCCATTCATATAGCGAATGTCCGCTATCTGGTTTCGATCAGATCCGAGGTTGCCCCACCCGAGCCCACGCATAGACGAACGGATCGCCTCGACCGCGGCGTCGAGCTCCGCACGGGATTCACCTGCCTCGTCGACAGACTCTCGGATTTCTACCCGTAGGAAGAAGAACATCATGCCAACGTAGCCGACGTCACTCGTTCACGATTTCGACGGTCAGCTCTACTCCGTACTCGGCGGCGTACTTCCGATGCGCTACTCGCCCGACAAGAGCTCCGATCCACAAGCGGCGCTGGTGGCCATGCGGCCGTCGAAGATGCAGTAGCAGCGCAGTTCGCTTCTGAGATTTCCGAGTACGCCAAACCGACCTTCGAGCGCCTTCGAAGAACACGAAACGCCGAGCAGTACTTCGATCCAGACGCCCCACCGATCACGGACCAGGACGCCGAATGGGCGATTGACACAGCTAAAGCTGCAGTAGCCGCGGTCGAGGCGCTGATCGAATCAGGTGTCGTTACTCGCTTTGAGCAGTCATGAATTCGATCGCGACCCGATGACCCGACTGCACATTGGCGTGAAAAGCACCTGACCCATTTTCAAGCCAACCCTGCTCGCGGATCACCACCTGCACCTCACGCCCAACACGCCGTTCCGCTTCGGCCGCCACTGAGTAGAGGGCATCACGGTCAGGGTCTCCAAGCACCAAGACATCGATATCGCCAATCGGCCGTTCAGGTTTCACCCCCTGGTAGGCGCTCGCCCACGAACCAATCACGAAGGCTTGAGAAATCCCGTCGACTGATCCAAGTAGCTCGCCCAGGACAACGGGCGGCCCGAAAGCCTTCAGCAGAAGATCTGCCAGACTTTCAAAATAGGGACTGTCGGTGTTGGCTTGAATGAGGCGTGTTCGACCGACACTGCGACTGGTCACGAGGCCAGCAGCGAGAGCCCGCTCCACCTCGCGGTGAACCGATGCATAGGGAAACGCTAATTGCTTCGACAAGTCGGTCAGGCTCAACTCCTTCTCAGGGTTGCCGAGCATGTAAAGCAGAAGCTCACCTTGCTGCTGCGACCGCAATATCGGAAGCAACGAAGGCACCGGCGACTTATTCATAAGTTGGATAATATCATCCATTTAGTGGATTTAGCGCTCCCTCTCCACCAGTCCGACCAGCGATCCAAACTGGCTTGCCCCCGATGCGAGGCAGCTCGGCGGAGAATTAGCGATGCGTTCAAGAGGCTCTGTTCGGTCTGACAGCCCCGGAGGAACTGCGTACGTCCAACGTGGTGGAATATTCACGTCGGCCATCTTGAGCCCTTCGTCTGCAATCTCTTAGCCACGCGCTCCGACCTCTGGTTTACTGAGTGTCGATGTTCGTCTCCATTACCTGCACCTCGCCAGATGCAACCGACCTTGGCTACCTGCTGCACAAGCACCCTGATCGCGTCCGCACCGTGCGTGTCGGCACCGGAAAGGCCCACGTCTTCTACCCAGAGGCCACCGAAGAACGCTGCACTGCAACCTTGATGGTCGAAGTTGACCCCATCGCTCTCAGCCGCGGACCCAAAGGCCGGGGCAGGGGGCAACGCCAACCCGCTGCCAGCCTCGAGCCATACGTGAACGATCGCCCGTACGCTGCCTCGTCCTTCTTGAGTGTTGCTCTCGGCAAGTTGTATCGAAGCGCCCTAATTGGAAACTGTGAGGCAAAGCCAGAACTGGTTGAGAAACAACTCGACCTGCAAATCGGTGTGCCAGTCGTTGCGGCGCGTGGCGGGGAAGACACGGTGCGTCGACTCTTCGAACCGCTCGGCTGGAATGTCTCATGCACTCCCTTACCTCTCGACAGCCAGTTCGACAGCTGGGGCGATAGCTCGTATGTAACCCTCGGCCTGTCGGGCCAACAGCTGCTCAAGAATGCACTTGCTCATCTCTTTGTGCTTCTGCCAGTGCTCGATGCGCGCAAGCACTACTGGATCGACGAGACCGAAATCGACAAGCTCTTGCGCCACGGTGGCGCCTGGCTGCCGGCACACCCTGACCGCGAGTTCATCACCCGGCGCTATCTGCGGTTCCCGACCTTGACCCGCGAGGCACTCGGCCGTCTCTCCGAGGGACCTGAAGATGCCGACGCTAGCGATGAGCGCAACGACCACGGCGAAGCACAATATGAGCGGCCGCTGAGTTTAAACGAGCAGCGCCACGACGCCGTTATCGGGGCCGTCCAAAGTACGGGCGGCGGCGCAGTCGCAGACCTGGGATGTGGCGAGGGTCAACTGGTCGAGCGGCTCATTGCCGAGCCCTCGGTGACCAAGATCCTGGGCATCGATGTTTCGTTGTCTGCGCTGGCTCGAGCCGAGAGACGCATCCGACTAGACGAAATGTCCGAACGTCGCCGCGACCAGATTTCACTGGTTCAAGGGGCTCTGACTTACACCGACGACCGCTTGCTTGGGTTCGATATCGCGGCTGTCGTCGAAGTCATCGAGCACCTCGACGCTGAGCGGCTCGACGTCTTCGACCGGGTGGTGTTCGGCCACGCTGCTCCACCTGTCGTGATCGTGACCACGCCGAACGTCGAATACAACGTTCACTTCGAGAACTTGGCAGCAGGCACGTTCCGCCACGGCGACCATCGCTTCGAATGGACCCGAGCCGAATTCGCCAACTGGGCCGAGACGATCAAGGACACCTACGGCTATACCGCAAGCTTCCATGCCATCGGGCCCGATGACCCTGAGACTGGTCCACCCACCCAGATGGCCGTCTTTCGCAAGGCGGCAACGACATGACCGAGAACTTGCCAGCCGATCCAATCCCCAACCGTCAGATCGCTGTTCCCGAACTTGGACTGATCGTGTTGTGCGGCGCGTCCGGTTCAGGAAAGTCGACGTTCGCGCAACGTCATTTCGCTGCGACAGAAGTGGTGTCAAGCGATCAATGCCGTGCGCTGGTCGGAGACGACGAGACAGACCAGGCCGTGACGGCACCCGCATTTGCGTTACTCAACGACATCGTTGATAAGCGGCTGCAGGTCGGTCGACTGACGGTGGTGGATGCGACCAACACCAAGCGCGAAGATCGCAAATCGCTGATCGAACTCGCCCGCAAGTGGGATTTTCTGGCGACTGCGATCGTCTTCGACCTGCCTGTCACGACCTGCTTTGAACGCAACGCACAACGCCTAGACCGCATCACGCCCGAACATGCCATCCGTCGTCAGCACAAGGCGCTACGACGCACCATGAAAGGCCTTCGCAAAGAGCGCTTTAGCCGTGTCCATACGATCGGTTCGGTTGAAGAGCTCGACCGGGTCCAGGTGACGCGCGAGAAGTTGTGGACCGACAAGCGTGACGACAGCGGTCCTTTCGACATCGTCGGCGATGTCCACGGTTGCCACGACGAACTGATCGCTATTCTTGAGAAGCTTGGGTACGAAACCACCGCAAGTCCAATCTCACATCCCGATGGGCGACGGGTTGTCTTCCTCGGCGACTTGGTAGACCGCGGGCCCGGATCAGACGCGGTGCTCGAAACAGCCATGGCGATGGTCGCTGGCGGCACGGCGTTATGCATCTTGGGTAACCACGAGAACAAGCTGAGCCGGGCACTCGCCGGGCGCAACGTAACTGTTTCCCATGGACTGGCCGAGACTCTTGAACAACTCGAAACTCGACCCGCTGAGTTCCGACAACAAGTCGCCCAGTTCTTGGACTCACTTGTCAGCCACTACATCCTCGATCAGGGTCGATTGGTTGTCGCTCATGCGGGACTGCCCGAGCGGTATCAGGGTCGCAGCTCTGGCCGGGTGAGAAGTATCGCCCTGTATGGCGACACCGACGGCGAGACCGATGAATTTGGTTTGCCACTTCGCTATCCATGGGCCGAGGACTATCGGGGTCCAGCGACCGTCGTGTACGGCCATACGCCCGTTCCCGACGCCGAGTGGCTGAACAACACGATCTGTCTCGATACCGGTGCCGTCTTTGGCGGTGAACTCACCGCCCTGCGTTGGCCCGAAAAGGAACTCGTTTCGGTCGCGGCGAATCAGGAGTACTACGAGCCAATCCGGCCGCTGGTCGAAGAGAAGCCAGAGCGAGCCCCGCTGCTACTCGATGTCAGCGACGTGCTTGGAAAGCACTACATCGAAACCTCGTTAGCCAATCGGGTCACGATCGACGCCGAGAGGTCCAGCGCCGCGCTCGAAGTCATGAGCAGGTTCGCCACCGACCCAAGGTGGCTCGTGCACTTACCGCCGACGATGGCGCCGGTCGCTACAAGCCAGCGCCCTGACTATCTCGAACATCCCGACGAGGCCTTTGCCTATTTTCAGACCGCGGGCGTCGACCAGGTCATCTGCGAAGAGAAACATATGGGCTCGCGAGCGGTGCTCATCTTCGCCAAGAACCAGACCACCGCCATGGACCGTTTCGGCATCACCAACCAAGCAGCAGGTGTGATCGTGACGCGCACTGGTCGACCCTTTTTCAAAGACATCGAGACCACCGCCACACTATTGGATCGCGTTCGCTCAAGTGTCGACGAGATCGGGTTATGGGATGAGCTAGAAACCGACTGGCTCGTGGTCGACGCCGAGATCCTACCCTGGTCTGCCAAAGCCGTGGAGCTACTCAAGTCGCAATATGCCGCGACCGGGACTGCAGCATCAACGATGTTGACAGCTGCGTCTTCGGCCCTGGCGACCGCGCAAACTCGGGGCATTGACGGCCTTGAAGAGGTTGTAGCCCGCACATCAGCCCGCGGGAGGCATGTAGCTAACTACATCGAGGCCTACCGGCAGTACTGCTGGGACACCGAGGGCCTCACCGGTATCGAGGTCGCTCCATTCCAACTACTCGCTGCTGAAGGTGAAGTGCTAGCGCGACGACCTCACACCTGGCACCTCGAGATTGCGGACCGGCTCGTTGCCCAAGATGCGCAAACCTTTCGTCGAACCGAACGGAGGGTCGTCGATCTCAGTGACCGGGCAGCGGTGGCCGAAGCCACGAACTGGTGGGCCGACGCCACCACCGCGGGAGGAGAGGGAATGGTGGTCAAACCGACCGACCCAATCATCACCAACGACCGAGGCCTTGTCCTACCGGGCGTGAAGTGTCGCGGCCGCGAGTACCTGCGCATCATCTACGGACCTGAATACCTCGAGCCAGCGAATCTGGATCGACTGCGCGAACGCGGACTTGGCCGCAAACGCTCGCTCGCCCGGCGCGAGTTCGCCCTGGGAATCGAAGCACTCGACCGGTTTGTTGCTCGCGAACATCTACACCGAACCCACGAATGCGTTTTCGGCGTACTCGCCTTGGAGAGCGAACCCGTCGACCCCCGGCTCTAGTCGTCGCGCTCTCACCTCGAAACCGCGCCAAAATCGGCCCGACCTGGCCTTTACCACTCGACGACGCACTCGCTCTTGAGCCGCCATGAGCGCCACAGTCGCATTTGAGGTTCAGCTCTGTGCGTCGAAGACTGTCTGGATAGTTAGCTCAACCCGCTCGGTCAAGGCATCTCGACCGAATGCGTCGATGATCAAAGTGCGCAGCGCCTCTCCCCCAAGCTTGGTTCGGCGAATCAGAGCGCTGGCATCATCGATGTCCTGGGCACGGCCTGCAACGAGCTTCATTGCAAGGAGTCGGGACGGGCTCGCCGCCGTGACCACGAGATTCGGATGCTCGAACACAAGGGTTGCCTCCAAGTCGACCTCGGTCGACAGGTACGGCGTCACTTGCTCGTTAAGCCATGAGCCGGGTAGATCGTGTCGACGCCCAACTTTGCGGACGGCATCGACAACATGCCCGTGACCGTCGGTGATGTGCGCATCAACGTCATGGGTGACTCGGTTCTCGGTATAACCCGCTAGCGCCATGGCGGAACCACCCACGACGTACACCTTTCCGCTCGCACCAACAGATCTCAGCTCTTCACCGAGTTCGTGGAACAACGCCATGAGCCGGTCGTAGTCAAGACTTTTCATGACACTCAGGCCGGAAGCGAGGCGGCGTCGAGGCCAACGCCGCGTGCAATAAACCAACGAGCTGGATCCAATTCAACCAACCGGGCTGCGGATGCCGATGCGCCACGACCGACATACCACAACTCACCCTCATAGGCGGCTGAAGGAACATCGAGCCAATCTGGCCGGGCAATATCCGACTGCTCGGCTAGATAGTCAGCAAGGGCATGGACGAAAGCGTTCCAACGCCTCGACCCCGTCGACGGAGGAACCCGGCGCAGCGACTCGACCCGTTCCTGTTGGGTTAGCTCGGCCCAATCGTTACGAGCAAACTGGTTCAACAACCAACGCAGCACGAACGCTTCATCATCAAATTCCCCATGCTCGACGAGCTGAGCGACAACTCTTGCAAGCGTTGGTGTGCGATGGCGGATCGATACCTCAAGCTCCGCCCCACATGCATCCAGCAAACGAACCAAGGTGGTGGTCGTGGGGCGCTGAGCCCCAGACTCATACGCAGAAACAGCTGGCTGTGAGGTTGATGCCAGGCGCGCCAACTGCGCTTGACCAAGCCCGGCGGCACCCCTGGCCTCTCGCAACAACACACCTACTTCTGACATATGGGAATCAGTATATCCGTGTTCCCTGGTTGACCAGTCGCTTCGCTAGCACCATGGATGATCGCGCCGGCACCTGCGACGATCACATGCTGGGCGCCGCCGAAGCGCACCGTGGCTGTGAGGGCCTCAGTATCGAGTGGTGGAGCGTCGGGATCGTCCACGGCGCTCGGCGCCGCAGAAGCGAGCTTGGTCAACGAACTTTCAGGCTCGCACGCTGCAATTGGCTACGAGGACCACTGCCTGTGGGCAAGTAGCTTGAAAGACCCCGAGACGAGGCAACATGCAGACTTCTCTGACGATCGATGACGATGGCGATCCACCGCATCAAGTCCTGTGGCCACGTGGCGACATCGAGGCCTCCAACGCAGCTGTCTTCCGCCAATCGCTTGCTGAGGTCGACACGTCGATGCACCTCATCATCGTGCTGAATGACGTTCCCTTCATGGACTCTGCAGGGTTAGGGGCGCTTATCAGCGGCATGCGCGACTTTCGGGAAAGCGGCGCACGGCTGATCATGAGTATTGACAAGCCCGCTCTCGCCAGGCTGATCGGCACCACCGGGCTCGACCGAACGACCACCGTCACCAGCTCCTACGCGCAAGCTCTCCAAGTACTGCGCTCCGACCCGGCATAGCAGCCACTCACCTTCTTCTCGCGGGAGTGCGGTAATCTCGCGTCGATGTCCATGAAAGCCGTGCACGCAGCTGGCGTCGCCTTCATGGCGGTCGGGCTTGCCGTCGTAATATGGGAAACCTCAATGCTCGGCCTTGTGATTTTCAGCATCGGAGTTCTTGCGATGACAGTAACGACCGCTATCGATTTCGACCGGCGAGCGCGAGCAGCGGTACATCCCAACGACCGCTAGCGCCCTCGATTCACAACGCGCATCGGCGCTACTCGTTGGCTGTTCCCTCGGTGTTGCTCATGATTTCGGCGAGGGGCTTGTCAGTGCGGCGGGCGACCATGCCGACGAAGTGCGTGCGGATATCCATGCCGTCGGTGGCCTGAAACTCGTCTTCGGGCCGTGGCGCCGGGGCGGCAGGCACCTCAAGGACGAAGGTTTCGGTTCGTGGTAATCCGCATGCCTGGTCGTCGCAGGCTTGCCAGCGCACCGTGCCGGTGATCCGCTGCACGACGTCGCCGCAGTCCAGCGTGGTCAGTCGGCGACTCAGCTGCGCAACCGGAACTCGCACCAGCACCTCGCCTTCGGGACCGCTGCCTTCAAAGACGTTCAGGACCTCACCCGTCGCCAGCGTGAGCGGAGTCGACGGCGGGTAGACCGCATGGCGCACGAGCATGCCAGGCTGCTCATCGATCTCGACGGTCGTTGCTACCAGACCCTGTGGCACCGGCTCCCCATAGAGATGCTGACCCTCGGGGAGTGCGAAACGAATGACCAGATCGCGAACGATGCCAGATTGCAGATCGAGCCCGTCGAGGACGACGTCGAACGAGACCTCGCTGGCTTCGCCCGAACTCTGTGGCGCAGGAGGCAGCTTCACTTCTTGTCCCGTCGCCGCCCGGAGCAGTTCGTCGGAGGAAGGTCGGAAGTGCAGCCGGTCTTCGAAGAACTTGTGGGTGATCGTGCCGGCGCTATCCAACACGTAGCTGCCCGGAAAAGGAATGCCGTACCACGGGTGGTCGTCGGGATCGATCAGCGTGTTGAGAATGCCGAGGCGCTCGATGATCTCGCTGTCAGGATCCGACAGCATCGGAAACGAGACACCATGTGCCCGGGCGTAGTCGGCGAGCGCATCGGGCTCGTCATAGGACAAGACGTACAAAGCGACGCCAGCCGCTGCGAAGTTGGCGATGTGAGTTTGCAGCTCGACCAGCTGCGAACGACACGGCGGTCACCACACCGCCGAGCGATAGAACACCACCACAGCGGGCTGGCCGTTGCGATGAGTGTGCATGTCGATCAGCTCACCGGTATGCGCTGGCGCCGTCAGATCCGGAAACACCGTGCCGAGCTCGGGCCCGGTCGGAAACTCCCCCACCGGATCCTGTCGTGGGCCAACGCCGGGCTTGAATGGCCCGAGCCCACCGTGCTCGTCTCACTTCGGATACCAGACACCGTCGGTGATCTCTCGATTACCGTCGACCTCAAGGCTCGTCAGAACATCGTTTCGGTCACCCTCGATGCTCCTGTAGACAAAGGCGGGCGAGGACGTATCGGCTGGCTACTTCGCCAGCTGCGCGAAGCTCCGCCAAACCTGGTGATCGAGGCATACGCCAAAAATGCCCGCAATGGCGTTGCAGCGCCGCTGAGTGCAGCAATCGAAGACCCGACGATTCTGATTGGCCCCGACAAGAAAGAACCCGCCAAGTTCACGCTCGTCGCCCGCACTGAAGTTGGGACCAACAGGAAGGCTGGGCGTAAACCCGGCTTCACCCAATCTGTTATCGCCTCAATCGAGTCGTTCTATGGCGACGTGCTGCAGAACCTGACTGTGTACCAAGCAGCTGCTCCAAAGCTAGAACGACGCTCACCACTAGCTGCGCAACACGAACCGCAACCCTTGCCATCAGTGCCGCTCGTCGAAGCAGAACCACCGAACGCAGACGACATAACGGTCAAGCAGACATCACCGGAGTTAGTTATTGAGCCACCAGCAAACTGGTTCGTGACCCGCTAACCGCACAGTTCAGGCATCAGCGGGTACCTGATCGGAAGCGATTGATATTCATGGTGGTGTTTCCGCCTGTATTAGCTGGCGCGATGTTCAATTGCAGCGGCACACCATCAGGCCCATCAAATACCAAGGTGTAGGACTCCACGCCGCTTTCGAGGTACTCGGCTATCCCTGTGCGCTGTTCGGCTGACTACCTTTAGCCACGCCACGGGCCCAATTCGCGGACCCGTGGCGTTACGGCGCCATGGTTAACCCGCCGCCTCGAACTCAATGGTGTCAAGAAGCTCCTGCGCCCGGTCGAACCAGCGATCGTCGTAGGTCTCGATCAAAGTGGTCAATGGTTCTGCAAGGCCATCATCCAGATGCAGCAACTCGTATTCATAACCCGTGCGCATCGAAGCAGGCGGATATGGGAATCGCGTCATCAGCCAGTACTCGCACACAGCTCCGGCTGCGCAATCTGCGGTTGCATCGAACATAAACCGCATTCGTGCGCCCGTCGCTCCGCCGACCTCGACCGCCCCGCTGTCGATAACTGTGAGCGACTCGGGCGGACTCGCCGAAATGGCCTCGAGGTCGAATGATATGACGTCGCCGGCCGGGCCGGATCGCAGCATGGGCATCAGTCCATTCACGCCAGAGCGGAAGACCACACCTCGGTCACCGGGACCGCCCGAATCCAGGCCGGAAAGCACCATCCACCCGGGGAAATTAGGTTGCACCCACCAGGTGTCTCCAACCGAGAAGGTGAACGCCGTGCCGAAACCAAGATGGCTGTAGTCACCAGCGGCGATTGGCGATTGCAGCGTGGGCACCGTGTGCTTGCCGCTGTTCGATGAACCAACAACGATTGGGCTGCAACCCGACGTGCTGAACGACGTCGTCGAGCGGCCCACCGGCGATGGCCGGTCTGTGGTCATCGTCGCCGCAATCCCGTTCGCCGACTACGGGGTGGAACCATTCGCGACTTCATTCGATGACCTGGTTGCGTCAATCTCGTTCGATGAGGAACGAGCGTCTCCAGCCGACGAGTAGTCGTTGGGACTTCTCGAGATACGGCGACCTCGACGTCGCTTGCATCTTCGACGCACTGGACACCCATGACGTGACCTGTGTCCTCGTTGGCAGAAGTTGCGGCGATTTCGTGGGGTGCCGACTACGCCGCACGTCAAACATCGGCCAGGACGTCACCGAACTCGTTCCTAGTTCGATACCCACTTGCTCAAGCCGTCATTGCAGAGTGGCTTGCACTGGTGATTGAGGTCTCCAAGTCTGACGCCTCACTCTTTGGCAAGATTCCAGCACTACGAGCACTCTTGGAGGAACCGGGTCCAGCTGGCAAAGACGCCTAGCTGGGGCGCGGTGCTTGGCAGTGCTCGCAGAACGAAGCGAAATCTATGCGGCTTTGGCCCGGTTCTGTTTCGCCATGATCCGGTCGTACTCGGCGGCGAGGCGACGGCCCGAGTCACGCTCTTCGGCGATGTATCGGCCGAGCAGGCCGCCGGTGATTGGATCGATGTTCTTGTCGGAGAACATCGAGTCGAACACGTCGGACGTGCCTGGGGCCTTGTGCAACTTGAATTTTCGGAACTTGGTGATGTCGGACTTATCTGACGTCGCTAGTGCCATTGCCTGGTCAGCTCGATCGTGGTCTGGCCAACGCACCTCGAAGCCAAGTTCGAGCATGCGCTTGGCGAACGCCTTGCCATGCTCACCTTCGCGCATCGCTACGAAGCGCAGGGTCTTCGCCAGCCGCTTGTCCTTGGTCGAACCAGCCCACGCCAGCAGGTAATGCTCCGCAGCGCTCTCGCCGGTCGCAATTGCATTCAGAAGTCCGAGATAGCTGGGTTTGGCCATGGCCCAGTATCGCAGGTGCCGAGAATAGGCGTTTATGTTCGCGCCGTATTACTCGCGATTACTCACGATTACTCGCGATTACTCGCGGGTAGAACGAGTTACTCGCGTTTGGAACGAGAGACTGCTGCCATAAGCGCGCCGGCGCCCAACAGGTTCAGGGCTAACAGACCAAGCGTCGAAGAGGTGCCGGTAAGCGCCAGCTCTTCGGGCACCGCTACAGCCTCGACCAAGGTGACGGTACACGCCACTCGCTCGTCGCTTGGAGTTACGACCACACGTGAACCTCTGACTCTTGCCTGTTCAATTGCGCCTTCGCAACTGATCTCGCCAGGCACTAATTCTGTGCGGCGAATCTGGAGTTCATTAGCGACTCCCGCCACCACATCAACTTCGATCGGTGCTCCAAGAGCGACTTGATCGTTGAGGTGCACAATCCCGGTGTTCACGACCAGGACTGCTACCCCACCCTCGGGCGGTTCGCCGGTTGCAGCAACAAAGGTCAGTTCAACAACGACGGTGTCTGATTGGGCTGCAAGCACAGGCGAAGTCACTCCCAATACAGCCATGCCAACCAGCACCGCCACAATCGCCGTAACACACCGACTTCGAACCACGACCCCACGTTAATTGCATGTTTCCCAAATGTTGGTGATGTGGCGCCTGTTTCTAAAGTTTCCAATGAAGTACTGGGGAAATCTCCCCTCCATGTCTCGTCAACACCCGAAGTACGGTGCAAGTGTGAGACTGAGGACATTTGGGCGCGCTCGCATCGTCGATAACGACGGTGAAGACGTTGCGGTGAAGCCACTTGCCGTAGCGCTGCTCGCCTATTTGGCGGTGCACGTCCGCACCTGCAACAAGAGTTTCTTCGCAAAGGTGTGGCCGAGGAAAACCACTAATCCCCTACTGACCGACTCTGCCGTCGATTCGTTCGCGTATCAGATCGGCATGCCCAAGGTGCTGTGCGTATTCGCGAATGAGATGAACGAGCACCTCACGAATCGGTAGCGAGTTACCCACCCCGAGTTGGCCGAGGTCCGCGATGTTGTCGATAATCGTCGTGCTCGCAACGACTTGAGCACGCCAGGCAGACCATGCGACTTCGACCGCCTCATCAGTCGCTTCGACCGTAAAGGACTGGTCAGTGCCATCGACAGCGCAGTAGGGACGTTGCGTTTCTTGACCCGCGATTGCATCGCAGAACCAGTAGCTCTCCACGCTCGTGAGGTGCCGAACTAGGCCGAGCATCGACATGTCAGACGGAGGCACTGATTGGCTTGCCATCTGAACGGCGTTCAGGCCACTGCACTTCAGCTCAAGGGTGATACGACGATCCTGGAGAAACCCAAGCAGAACGGCCCGCTCGTTGTTGTCCCACCCGCCGTCAGAGCGAGGATCCTCGGCCTCGCTCACGAACATGTCCCACCAACCAAAGGTCCGTTCAGGGAGCCTGTCGTCTTCGCCCATCACGCGCACGGTAGTCGTTGCAGGACCCAATATTCCTCAACTTCTGTTCTTCCGCCTCGTTCAGATGCGAAGACCGCGCAAATATCAGAGTGTCAGAGTTTCAGAGTGTCGAGGCGACGTCGCGTTCGGCGCCGGCGTAGATCAACTCACGCAGGGCTTGTGCGGCGCGGGCGTGGAACTCGACCGCATCGGGGTGCAGGTCAGACTCAGGCCGAGGGCCATGCTCGAAATGACGATACTCGTCGACGCCTCGCACCAGTGGAGCGGTATCCCAGTCGACAAGCGTCTGCTTTGTGCTCGTGGGCATGTACTGCAACGACAGGCCAATGCGGCGGTCGTTCGTGGTGTTCGGACCTGATCCGTGGGCGAGCCGGCCATCGTGCAAGGAGATTTCCCCCGGGGCAAGCGCCATTGCAACCGGTGTGCGCTCGCCGACATCGATCGTGAGTTCCTGCCCACGACTGAGCATGTTGTCCTGTGCGTAGGTCTCAATGTGATCGAGGCGTTCACGATGACTGCCCGGCAGCACATGCATGCAGCCGGCAGCTTCTGACGCTGGCGCCAGCGCAACCCACACGTTTACGAGATCCTCGGTTTCGAGTCCCCAATATTGCAGGTCTTGGTGCCAGCCGACATAGCTCGGCGACTGTGCTTCCTTGATCCAAAAGATCGTGCCCCAGCAAAGAAGATTCGGCCCGATCAGGTCTTCGACTGCGTCCAAGATGGAGCTGTTGCGCATCAGGTCATCGACCCACGTGAACAGGTAGTGCGATTTGGTTCGTTGATCGGGTCCGAGCGCGTGTCCAAGGTTGGCCTCGTGCGCTTCGAGCTTGGCCCGAACCGAGGCTGCTTCTATTGCTGACAGTGCCGGAACCGGCGATACAAACCCCAGTTCGCGATACTGCTCAATCTGCTCAGCGCTTAGCACCTTCGTCATGTCGACCTCCCCATGATCACTCTTGGTCCGTCACGTGCACTGTCTCATCTGCAACGTAGCGCATCGTTGAAGTCATGATCGCTGGTGAGGTACGCAATAGTCACAGCACGAGCGTGCATGGCGGACCTACTGTTGGCTGATGGGAACTCACAGCTGCGCGATAGGTGACACATGACTTCACTGTCGTTCATCTTTCCGCGAGACGTCATGCAGCCGTCGCTCCCAGACGCTCACTTTCAGAGCGAAGCAGACGCAGCGCGTTCGCTAGGTTGCCACGTCGCGCTCGTCGACCATGATGCGATCGTGGCCGGTGATATCGCCACGGGTATTCGCGGCCTTCATGACGTGCCAGGCGACTCGATCTATCGCGGTTGGATGATTCCGCCGCATCGCTACGCCGAGATGGAAACGGCGCTCGTCGGCAGCGGCCTGACCCTTCGCACATCTGCAGCCTCGTTTAGCAAAGCGCACCACCTACCAAATTGGTTCGACACCATGCGAGAGCTAGCCCCGTTTTCGGTCTGGACAACTTCGAACTCACTCACTGACTTCGAAACAGCACTCGCAGAACTGCCTGCTGGCGCTGCCGTGCTCAAGGACTACAGCAAGTCCGAGAAGCACTGTTGGGAAGAGGCCATGTTCATTCCTGACGTCGGCAACATCGCAACGCCCGCGCTGTCGCCGCACGATTCCTCGAACTACGTGGTGACTCCTTCGATAGCGGCTTCGTCGTGCGGTCCTTCGAAGAAGTCGAATCAGTCGAGGCGCGAACCTGGTGGGTCAACGGAACCTGCGTTTGCGCTACGGCACATCCCGATACGCCAAACGACGAACTCGACGGCCTCGATGTGACGCCGCTGGCTAACGCAGTCGCCGCGCTCAACCTCGCGTTCGTCTCAGTCGATGTCGCTCGCTCAACGACGAGCAGCGAACTCCTAGTGATCGAGGTGGGCGATGGCCAAGTCAGTGACCGGCCATCCTCACCGGATCCATCCGAATTCATTGCGGCAATCGCCTAAGACCGTCAGCAGCCGAACTGTTTGCCACACTCTCTGAAAACTCTTCATGGAGTCACTGCAACCAAGTGGTGTGAACGAGATTTGTTGACCTCCGGCTGAGGAACCTCTACGAGATCAAGATCAACGAAACCAGACCGGACTACAACTGCTCGCCGCGGGTGACTTCTCGTTGTTGTTGCGTTGATCTACTCATAGCGACAAGATGAGCTGATGGCACATGGTGAACGCTTGAACATGACGTTGAGCGAGGCCGTGTACTCCCTGCGAGCGATCCGGCGTCAGAAGCCTGACCCAATCCCAGACGAAGACATCCGCACGATTCTCGACGCCGCAATCCAAGCGCCGAACGGCGGCAACATGCAGCCGTGGCACTTTCTCGTCGTAACCGATGCCGTCCGGCGCGCCGAGTTTGCTCCGCTCTATCACGAAGCCTGGTGGGCCAAACGCCATGACTCGGGCTGGTACACGCCTGATGGCCTTCCCGAGGCCTACAAGTGAGCAATGCAACTTGCAGATGAGATCGGCGAATCACCCGTTTTGATCTTGGTGTGTGCCTTGGCCAAAGGGGCAGCTGCAGCGAACTCGATCATTCCGTCGGTACAGAACCTGCTGCTTGCGGCCCGAGCTTTAGGTATCGGCAGCACGATCACCACCCTGCATCCCAGCGTCGAAGACCGAGTGCATGCGCATTCGACATCCCCGACAAAGCACAGGTCGTCTATTGCTTGCCACTTGGGTATCCCAAAGGCAACTTTGGGCCGGTCGTCCGCAAGCCGCTCGAACGAGTCACATCAATGAACACCTGGGGCCAATCATGGTGAACCTCGTGTTGGCGCACCCCTGCCTGTTTCCGCACTCGCCACATCAGTAATCTTCTGGCGACCCAGTATCACCTTCGTGCAGTGACACGGCCACTGCTAGAACATCTTTCCGGCGATGATCAAAGCGCCGTTGGCGCCCGTTTGCTCATAGTGCAAAGTGCCTTTAGCAGCTCCGCCTGCGACGGGAGCGATTCGTCGGACTACGTTTCGACTATGGACGAGAACCCCGAACTCAATCGACAGAACCTAGGCGTGATGGTCGACGACATCCGGTCCGACGCTGGCCCCGGAGAAGCGACCAAGCGTTACAACCAGGCATTCATCCAAACGTTTCGTGCAAACGCAGGTCAGATGCCAAATGATCTCGACAAGTACCCATGGATGTTACTCACGACGACCGGCGCAAAGTCCGGCAAACTGCGCACGGTCCCGTTGATGTTCTTCGAGCGCGATGGCCGCTTCTTCATCATCGCGTCCAAGGGTGGTGCGGTCGCCCACCCCGCCTGGTACCACAATCTGGTCGCCCACCCCCACGTGACTGTTGAATATGGAGGCATCTACGACGCTTCACCACAGACGGTGACCGCTGTCGTGCTTTCCGGAGCGGAACGCAACGATGTCTTCGAATGGGCGGCGGGACTCAACGCCACCTTTGCTGGCTACCAGGCACGCACCGAGCGACCGATCCCGGTTGTCGAACTAGTAGCTACGAGCTGACCGATCTCGGCGATCCAAAATCGTCCTGCACGTCCGCCACGCGCACAGTGATCACCTTCGACCCGCCACGGTGAAAACCGATCCGATATAGTCATGTCGTCTCGGGCCCTAGCACCAACAAGGTTTCGCCTAAGTCGACGCCCCAGGAACTGCGGACCAGGTGGTTAACTTCCTGACCGTGCTGCTGTTGCCACAACGTTCGCAAGCTCAACGGCACTTCCGCGGTGGCTGCCAATGCTTAGACGAATGAAGTCTTGGTCAGTCGGCTCGACAAGGAATGGTCGACCCGGGGCGGCACCAATGCTGTTCGCTGCAAGGTAGATAACAGCGACTTGTTCGTCTTGGACCGGGATTGCCATGTTTAACCCTGCTCCGGTCGCAAGCTCGATGCCGTGCGTAGCGAGAGCGGTCGCGAACTCGTTGCGACGTCGAAGGTACGTAGCGGCTGCGGCCTGCACCTGCGCTTCGACGTCCGCATCGGTCAGCATCTCCAGCAAGATCTGCTGGATCAACCGACTGGTCCAAGAAGGTCCAAGCGAACGGCGTCTCTCGAGCGTTCGTAGCGGCGCTGCGGCACCACCGATTGCAGCGATCCGAAGATCTGGACCATGAGACTTGGAGTAGCTATGAATCAGAACGCTGCGTTCGGGCCGATGCGCCGACAGACAATGGAGGTCGATCCCTGACGCATCTCCCGAATGATCGTCCTCGACAATCCATGTCTCAGCAGGGACGAGGCCCGCAATGGCCTTAGCCCGCCTCTTGGACATGGATACGCCGCTGGGATTGTGAGCTCGGGGCTGCAGGAAGATCGCCGTCGGTGTTACATCGAGAGCGCCGCGCATGGCGACGAGCTCCATTCCTTGATCATCGAGCGGGACGCCAATCACCTCGGCACCGGCGAGTTCGAGCATGTCGAGCAATGGTGGGAACGTGGGCTGCTCGACGATGACCCGATCGCCGATTTGGATCAAGGCACCGATGAGACGGTCAAGTGCGTCTTGGGCTCCGTCGACAACGGTGATGTGCTCTGGCTCAAACGGCCACCGCCGACGCAACTCGATTTCCAGGTCCGGCAGGACGGGCGAGTCGAGGTAGCTGCCAACGGCGACGTTGGCATGGATTCGCTTCAGGATCGTGCCGATCTGCGGGAGCAGAGCGCTGTCAGGGGTGCCAGTGCTGAGGTCGACCTCGAACGTGCCTTGGGGTACCGGGACCTGCCAGTAGCGGCCTTCGATCGACCCTCGTGAGCTTCGCACGGTCGTTCCGCGTCGTCGGTCGGTGAAGATCACGCCGTGGTTCTGCATTAGTCGCCAGGCTGCTGAAACGGTGCTCGAGCTCACGCCGAGCCCCGAGGCAACCGCTCGAACTGTTGGCAGTTGGTCGCCGGGGCCGATCGTGCCAGCGGTGATGAGTCCGCTGATGGTGCGAGCGATGCCTTGGGCGCTGCTATCGCCGACTTCTTGAATGACAAGGTCGAGCACTGACGAAGTTGGTGCCATCGGTAAACCTTGCATCTCGTTTCCCCAGCGTAAATCTTTGTATACAACAAAACAGCTCTTGTTCGCTACAGAATCGGACTCTAGTGTCGACTGGGAGCGCACAGCAGAGTGGTCCAAGGCGAAGCCGAAGCCACGATTGCGAGAAACACAAAATCAGCAGAGTGGTCCAAGGCGAAGCCGAAGCCACGATTGCGAGAAACACAGGGGGAACCGGATGTCCAT
>Ga0209828_1001028_pt1 | contig 26142 bp, 18 predicted proteins | sample MaitaG_FD_187429 | JGI IMG/M metagenome (GOLD analysis project Ga0209828, IMG submission 187429) | Marine algal microbial communities from Maine, USA - Maine_Asex2 metaG (SPAdes) (version 2) | ecosystem: Host-associated > Algae > Red algae > Unclassified | place: Maine, USA | collected 2015-01-05
GCCATTTTCAACAAAATATACTTTGCCTTGGTTACGGCCAATTGCTTTGCCTTCGGTAGCATAGTTTTCTAAAGTAATGTTTTCTACAATTTTATTTCTTCGGTTGCGGCCCATTGGGCAAATGTAATTTAAGTAGCCGATAAACAATAACTTAACTCATATTTAGCAGGTTTATTTAGGTAAGATATGGTTGTGAGACCAATTATTGTAATACTTGAGCTGAACTTGATTTAGCGTTTTGATGCGATGTAGAACGGTTGAGTGCATGGCATTACAGCGGTTGTGGTTGCTAACTAAGCTAATATTTGCAATGTTTTTGTAAACGGCCGAGGTTGGCAAAATAGCCCCGATTGTAGTGGAAAGCCCACAGCGGAACAAGGTGGAGCGAGGACTTGGAACGGAAAGCGGGCTGCCCATTTTTATATTGTTTTACTGTTTCGCTTCTAAGTAGTTTATTAAGCTAATATTGTTGGTTAATTTGGTGTTTATGTGGTTAATTGAGTAATTATAGTTGTAGTAGCAAAAGTTTAAACCAATATAAATATTATGCTTTGTTTGCGCATTCTTTTAATATAGCTTTCCTTTGTTTAAAAAATACAATGAATGTGGTAAAACCTTTAGCAAACTGGGGAATGGATTTTTCTGACCCTGTTTTAATAGCAGGCCCTTGTAGTGTAGAATCGGAAGAGCAGGTAATGGACACGGTAGTTGAATTGGGCAAAACAGGTAAAGTTGATTTGGTTAGAGGAGGAATTTGGAAGCCTCGTACCCGACCAAACTCTTTTGAAGGAATTGGTGAGCCAGGCTTAAAGTGGCTGAAGGCTGCTGGTAATGCAATTAATAAACCGGTTACTTGTGAGGTGGCTAATGCGGTGCACGTTTACCAAAGTATTAGGCATCAAATTGATGTGCTTTGGATTGGGGCAAGAACTTCTGTAAATCCGTTTGCGGTGCAAGAAATAGCTGATGCCCTTAATGGTATTGATATTCCGGTAATGATAAAAAATCCCATAAATGCCGATTTGGGCTTATGGTTAGGTGCTGTTGAGCGAATTAGAAATGCTGGTATAGAAAGAGTTGCTGTAATTCATAGAGGCTTTTCAGCTTATCATCATAGTAAATATAGAAATTTGCCAAGATGGGAAATACCGATAGCTTTTAAAAGAGCTATGCCCGATGTGCCGTTAATTTGCGACCCCAGCCATATTGCTGGTAAAAGAGATTTGTTGTTAGAGGTTTCGCAAAAGGCAATTGATTTAGATTTTGATGGCTTAATGATAGAATCGCACATTAACCCCGATAAAGCTTTAAGTGATGCGAAACAACAAGTTACACCTGTAAATTATAAAAAACTTATTGAAGATATTGTTGGCAGAAACCCAAATGTTGGAAGTGCTGATTTAGATAAACTGAGAGATGAGATTGATGGTGTTGATACAGAGATTATAGATATTTTAGCTAGGCGAATGAAAATTGCAGAAGAAATTGGCAGCTATAAAAAGCAAAATAATATTACCATTTTACAATCGGATAGGTGGAATAATATTATAAAGAACAGAGAAAACCAAGGTACAAATAAAGGTTTAACTAGTGATTTTATGATAGAGCTATATCAGTCAATACATAAAGAAAGTATAAGACATCAAAGCAAAGTTATGAATTAGGGTTACTTTTTTTGTTTTATTAAAGTAAGATATCGCTCGCTAGTAATTTTACTATTTAGCCATTGTTTTAATTCAAATTGGTTAAAGCGTACGTGCTTATCATCGGTATTGTCCATATCTTTAATTTTGTGTAGGTATTTTTGAAATATTTCATTTCGCTCAACAGGGTCGATGGTAACTAAAATTTCGCCAGCCAACTTTGTTATGGTTACATGTAGTTTCGATTTTATTTGGTTAATCTCGTAAAACTCCTTTGTTTCAATTAATGTTTTTTCTAAAAGATATAAGGATTCTAAATCAATTAAACAGATTAGTTTAAGGCTGTTTGCGGTAACTTTAAAGTTTAATAAATTATCGTTTTCTTGCTCTAATAGTTTGTCTAATTTTTGAACTGCTTTTTCGTATTTTTCATATAAATGTAATATTACTGCCATTTCAAAATTCATAACCGCTTTAACGGCTGGCCTTACTGGTAATTTGGAGGTGCTTAAAAAGCGATCAACCTGCGGAATCATTTTAAAACACTTGTAAAAATGGTTTTGATTAGAATATAAATTGAATTTATGAGAATAGGTTTTCAGCTTAATATCTTCATATAAACTTTTGCTTATTAAATGAGGAAACCTTTTTGGCAATTGCTCTAATACTTCAATACCAGTTTCCATTTCTTCGTGCTGTTTAAGTAATAAGCATAAATTTAAGTAGTTGTGAATAATGTACACATAAGGCCTCACCTTTTTATGTATAAATTGAGCATTGTTTTGAAAGTACGCTATCATAGCTTTCCAATGGTTTTTGGCAGCTATAAAATCGTTAATTTCCATACTCAATATCGCTCCTATTTCGTGATAATGCATTTTAGCAGTAACACTTAATGCATTATCTGCTGAGGCTAATAAAGGATCTTTTTCAAGTTCTTCCAAAACTTTTACCTTGTCTTCTTCGGTTGCATAAATTTTGGTTTTACCATTTATAAATTTTTGATTTATTATTTTATACTGCCAATAATTAGCCGCCTTTATTCTAACAGAAAGCAAGGCTTCATCTAAATCTATAAGGGTATCATTGGTTTCAATATCAATACCCAAAAACCTTTTTTTCCACTTTAGTATTTTATCTAATTTTTCAAAATCTTCGTAGCTTGAGGCAAGCGTATAGCTGTTTTCTAAATAATAATAACTGGCCTTGTACAAACGTTTATTAAACAAACCCTCCATTTCGTCTAACCATTTTATAATTTTCGATTCGTAAGATGCCTTGTATTCACTTAAATAGTTTACAATTGTTTGGTAAATAAAACTAAGCGAATCTGTTTGATGTAGTGCCGCCTTTCTATAATGAATTGCAGAAGTATCAGCAACAACTTCACCAGAAATAGTGGTGTTTACTTTTTGAGCCTTTTCTTTGTGGAGTAAATTTTTTAGAAAAACCGTTAAGTCTTCAATTTCTTTATCGCTAACCTTACTATCAGAATTTTGTAGGCTATTTAATTCCGTAATAGTTTTTTGCCCGCTTAGCAGTCGTATTTTTTCTAATTCGGCACTATTAAGTTTAGTACTAATAAAATTAGCCTCTTCAGGTGAAAGTTCAACAATAATTCTATGCAATTCTTTAAATCCTGTTTTCATAATATCTCCATTCAACGTAACTTATTGACGCAAAAAAATAAACTGTGGTACTAAAGCGCAACATATATGTTGAATAAAAGCAATAATTTAACATTACAAAATTTGAGCTTTTTAGTATAGTAATAAAGTTTTACTAAATTTGTAGTATGATGAGAAATATAGCTTTATTTTGTTTGTTAGTTGTTTTAGCAACTGCTTGTAATAATAGTAACGAAAGTGGTACTGCCACTAAAAATAATACAAAAGCCCAAACCGAGGCACTTTCGGTAGAGCAGTTTAAACAAAAAATGGATGCCACTAATAATAAAATGGTAGTTGATTTAAGAACACACGGAGAAATGCATCAAATAGGGCCAATTATTGGTGCCAGAAACTTTGACTATAATGCCGGAAAATTACAATTGTTAACAGAAAACATAAATAAAGATACTTCCTATTTTGTATACTGTGCATCGGGTTCAAGAGGTAGCAAGGCCAGCCAAGATTTGCTAAAGGCCGGAGCAACCAAAGTTTACGAATTAAAAGGCGGCATTAATGCTTGGAAGACAGCCGGATACCCTGTAGCAAAACATAGTCATTAATCAATTAATCATAAAGTAATTATTATTGTAGTAATTACAATAAATTAGCTTATATTTGCAATTCAAATTAATAGGTATTATCTCAACAATACCTCGATAAGACACTTCTTGTTCATATTGTTGAGAACCCTATAACCATAATTAATCTTATAAATTTTATTTATCTAATTACCTTATCGGTAAACTCACAGATACAAATCAAAGTTATTATATGTACGATATTTTGCAACTAAATGAAATGCTTGTACCTGAGCTAAAGGATATAGCTGACCAAATGCAACTCAAAAATTATAAAAAACTCAATAAACAAGAGTTAATTTACAAAATTTTAGACACACAAGCCATTACAGACACCCCAATTAAAAAAGAAGAAACCAAAACAGCATCAGCCGCAAAAAAAACTGATAATAAAACATCCCCCAAAAAAACAACCCCCAAAAAAAGAAATAACAACAAACCAAAAACTGAAACAACAAAAAAAACTGAAGCCGAAGCGGAAGTAGCAGTATTAGAAAGAGAAGAAAAAACAGAGAAAAAAGAAACCCATAAAAACGAAAGAAAACAACCTGAAAGAAAACAAAAAGAACAGAAAGAACCAATAACCACCCAAGCAGTAAAAGAAGAAAAGGAGCATAAAGACAACAACCCTAAAGACAATAGAGAGCATAAAGATAAAGAGCCTAAAGAGAATAAGGAAGTAAAGAGAACACCAAGACACGACCACAAACCACAAAAACAAAGACCACCTGAAAACCCATCATATTTTAATATTGATTTAGACGGAGCTATTAGTGGTGGTGGCGTATTAGAAATGATGCCTGATGGATATGGCTTTTTAAGATCAGCAGACTATAATTACTTAACATCACCAGATGATATTTATGTTTCTCCTTCTCAAATTAAACTATTTGATTTAAAAACAGGAGATACCATTGAAGGAACTATTAGACCACCCAAAAAAGGAGAAAAATATTTCGCTTTATTAAAAGTAGAAAAAATTAATGCTCGTTCGCCACAGCAAGCTCGTGATAGAATACCCTTCGATTATTTAACACCTCTATTTCCTGATGAAAAATTTAGATTATCAGGCGAAGCAAAAAATTATTCCACCCGTATAATAGATTTATTTACACCAATTGGTAAAGGGCAGCGTGGTTTAATAGTGGCACAACCCAAAACAGGTAAAACTTGGTTATTGAAAGATGTAGCCAACGCAATATCAACCAACCACCCAGAAGTGTATTTAATTATACTACTAATTGATGAACGCCCAGAAGAAGTTACCGATATGCAACGCAGTGTTAATGCCGAAGTAATTGCCTCCACTTTTGATGAACCAGCAGATCGGCACGTAAAAGTAAGCGACATTGCATTAAAAAAAGCAAAACGTTTGGTAGAATGTGGCCACGATGTAGTAATACTATTAGATTCAATTACCCGCCTAGCAAGAGCCTACAATACCGTTTCCCCATCATCAGGCAAAGTATTATCAGGCGGTGTAGAAGCCAACGCCTTGCACAAACCAAAAAAGTTTTTTGGTGCAGCCCGCAACATAGAAGACGGTGGTTCATTAACCATTTTAGCTACCGCTTTAATTGATACCGGTTCAAGAATGGACGAAGTTATTTTTGAAGAATTTAAAGGAACTGGTAATATGGAACTACAGTTAGATCGTAAACTTTCTAACAAAAGAATTTATCCAGCTATAGACGTAGTAACCTCAAGTACCCGACGCGACGACTTTTTGTTAGACAAAGATGTGATGAACAAATTGCACATACTGCGCAAACACCTTGCCGATATGAAAGCAGAAGAAGCAATGGAATTTTTATTGCGAAACATGCGTGGTACCAAAAGCAACGAAGAGTTTTTGGTAAGCATGAACAATTAATTTTTAGAAGCGAAACCAAAAGGGTTGTTTGTAAAAGGGCTACCCGCTTTCCGCTCAAATGCCTTGCCAACGCTACAGCAGCCAACGCAGCAAAAGGCATAACCGCTACAATCGGGGCTAATTTAAATGCCTCGCCCGTATCTAAAAACATCAAAAAATTTATAACAACAGAAAGCCAATATTTATAATAAATATTGGCTTTCTGTTTTTACAGCAAATAATAAATCGTTTTACTAAATTAGCCTAATTTATAATATGGCTTACGACGAATATCTTACAGACAGGGTGCGACAATTTTTTGTAGAAAAAGGATCATCATTTTACGAAAAGAAAATGATGGGCGGCCTTATATTTATGGTAAACGATAAAATGTGTGTTGGTGTAGACATAGACCGCAAGTTAGCGGTAGACAGATTGATGATACGGGTAGGACCCGATGCTTATGAAGAAGCTTTACAAATGGAAGGTGCCCGCAATATGGATTTTACTGGCAAACCAATGAAAGGTTTTGTTTTTGTTGGGCCCGATGGCTTCGATACCGATAAAGATTTGGATAAATGGTTATCTAAGGGCTTAGCCTACAACCCATTTGCCAAAAGCAGTAAGCGAAAATAGATCCCATTTTATAATTATTTCATTAGTACTTAATTCAATCCAGCAATTAAAATTGTATCGGTTGATACCCCATAATGCTGTCATCATTCAAATCATATAGGTTTATAGTATTACAAAAAAAATCAATCCAAAAGGAACTTTCTTTTTACTGTTAATGTTATTATAATATCATTTTGATGGCATTTCAACATCATAGCTAAAAATTATAAGTATGCAATTAATAAAAGAAGAATTGACCAAAGCCATTAACGGCTACCTAATGTTAGTGTTACTTTTTATAGTGTTAGCCGCATTTACAGCTAGTGTTTTTTTAAAACTAATTCCCTTGGCAGTACCTTTGTTTTTAGTTCTCGCAATTTTAGTACCTGGGTTTTTCATCATCAACCCAAAAGAGTCGAGCGTATTAAGTTTGTTTGGTAAATATGTAGGCACGGTAAAGCAAGATGGCTTTCATTGGGCCAACCCCTTTTATACCAAAAAGAAAGTAAGTTTGCGAGCTCGCAATTTAAATGGAGAAAAAGTAAAAGTAAACGACGCATTGGGCAACCCTATTATTATAAGTGTAGTAGTAGTTTGGCGAGTAAACGATACCGCAAAAGCAATTTTTGAAGTGGATGATTATGATGATTATGTAACCATACAAAGCGAAGCAGCTATGCGTACTTTAGCCAACGCCTACCCTTACGATAACTTTGACGATGAACAAGTTGATTTAACCTTACGAGATGGCGGTGGCAAAGTAAATGAAATGTTAGAGCTGCAATTAACAGAACGTTTGTCAAGAGCTGGAATTCAAATAATTGAGGCCCGTATTTCTCACTTAGCTTACGCACAAGAAATTGCTCAGGCAATGCTAAAACGGCAACAAGCTACCGCAATAGTGGCAGCACGTTTCAAAATTGTTGAAGGTGCTGTTAGTATGGTTGAAATGGCTTTAGACCAATTAAAAAAACAAGGTATTGTAGATTTAGATGAAGATAAAAAAGCAGCAATGGTAAGTAACCTAATGGTAGTACTATGTTCTGATAAAGATGCCAACCCAATTGTAAACGCCGGTACGTTGTATCAATAAAAATTATCAATATGGATATTAGAAAGAAGAAGTATAAAATTATTCAAGAGGGGTTTTTTCAATCTATTCAAAAATTTGAAGAATCTTTAAACGACTGTGCCAAACAAGGTTGGCAGGTAGTTAACATAACTTTAAGTAATAGTAATATGTATGCTTTAATAGAAAAGCCAAGTTAAGCCGCTTATGCCCGATAAAAAGAAATTTGCTTTGCGCCTAAACCCAGAAATTAGTAAAGCTTTAGAAAAATGGGCTGCCGATGAATATCGCAGCATTAATGGGCAAATTGAATATTTGTTGCACAAAGCCTTAAAAGAAAGTGGACGAATGAAAGACAAAGATTTAAAGTAAAGTTATTTCAAACAAAAAAATCTGGCCTAATAACTAAGCCAGATTTTTTTATTTGAGTTATGATTTCAAATGACAATTCCTACACGATCATTTTTTCTAATCACAATTTCCTTCTAAAGCATCAATCCAATCAGTTAGTAACTGCAAACCTTCTTGGTGTATAACAGAACGGCCCAACTCTGGCATAGAAACATCTAACTCTAAAGAATTTAAACGGTAAATCATAATAGACTTATCTGCCGAACCAGGAACTAAAGCATATTCTAAACCGCCACTACCACTACCAGCAGCTACTGGTGACTTACATTTTCCTAAGTGCGTGCTATCTGTTTGTTCGTAGTTTAAAAATAAACTGGTATTGTTTGCTGGCCCATCTGCATTATGGCAATGAGCGCAATTAATATCTAAATAAGTGCGTGCTTTGGCTTCTAAGCTGGCCTCATCATTATTAAACAAAGCAGTTTTGGGTACGTTTGTCATTGGTGGTAAACCATCTAACAAACCTAATTCACTCCATTTTTTAAGCTGATTACTCGTGCCATTTACAAAGTCAAAATTTTTATTTAGTAGCCTTGCTTTTGGACCAATTAAAACCATTTCTTCTTTTAACTCGTGGCAACCTTTACATTCATTATCGTTGGGTATTATGTATAATGCGTTGCGTGTGCTGCCATCATAATGAACCCATTCTACATTTACCTGACCGCCAGCTACTTTATAAATGGCCTCCGTTTGTGCTTCATTCCAAATATAATTTGCCGATTCCCATTCCTCATTTTTCCTAATCAGTAAACGGGTTTCAATAACTTGTTTTCCCTTGCTGGCATCATTAAAATCATTTTCATAATAAAACGTTTTTATAATAATAGTTCCATTTGGAAAATCTAAAGTGCGCTGTTCATCATTAACGTAATTTGCCTTGCTGCCTGCTGGCAGGTAAATTAATCGTTGTTTGGTAGCATAGTTAGAAAACAAACCTGTTGTTAAATCATAAGGTAATAAAGTTGCGTTTGCTTTTAAATCTTTAATCGTACCATCAAAAAAATTGTAGTCGCTTAAATTTTTAAAAGGAACTTCAGCAAAGTTAAACAAAGTAGCAGTACCATATAGTTCAGGCACAAACTCTGGCTTGGTTGGTTCTTTTTCACAAGCATAAACTAAGCATAAAATAACAAATACGTATAAAAAAAATCTTTTCATTTTTATTCTAATGTTGGTGCATTAACCACAACTTCGGGCAAGCTTTCTTTAGTACAGTCAAAATACTGAATATCTCTTTCAATTTTTTGATCAGTCGGCCAGCCTGCTAAATCTAAATCAATAACAGATCCTGAGTTTTGAACACAAATACTATTTTCATCTTTTAAATTATCTAACGATGTAATGCCATCCCAAATAATTTCTGGTACATCTGCACAATTGTTTGGAAAAAAAGTTTGTAAAACACCACCAATAGTATTAGGTGTTTCAGGGCAACGTTCTTCACGGCTAATGGTATTATTGTGAACATATATGTTACGTGGGTAAGAAATGTAAGCCTCATCATCCCAAGTTGCCCCGCTAAAATTGGCCAATACTTCATAGTCAACAATGCCAATGCTCATTAAGTTATTACCTTCTAAAGTGTTGCTAAATACCTCTACGTTGCTTGCAGCCAGCAACATAATTCCTGTGCCTGGTGGTACATCGGCAACTGTATTACCTTTGGGTGCAAAATTTTGATAGTTGTTATTTTTAATAGTGTTGTTAAAAACACGGGTGGTGTGGCCTTGCCCAGCAGGTAAGCCCGGTAAATCAAATACTAAAATACCACCAGTATTGTTTATGGCAGAACAATTGTAAACATCTGCATAACGCGTGTTTTCAATTTCAATACCAGCTACATTATTATCGGCAACAGAGTTACGCATAATAACGTATTCGCATTGGCCAATATATAAACCAGCATCAGAAGCACCTTTTGCATAACAACCATCAACCAAAACATGCTTACAAGTTGTTGGGTAAATACCATAAGCACCATTTTCTACATTTCCTTCATCATCCCAAATAGTGGCTACATTAATAAAAGAAAAGCCTTCACAATCTTTAGCTTTAATACCATCGCCAATTGGGTTTGCAACCGTTAAGTTAGCCACCATTGAGTTTTTGTTTGAGGTAAATTTCAAACCCTCTGCTCCGGCAGTTTGGTCGCTAAAATCTAATATGGTTACTCCTATTCCTGCACCTATAATTACAATATCATTTTTGCCATCAACCGAAAGTGTTTTAGAAATTTTGTAAGTACCAGCACCAAAATGTATGGTATCGCCATCATTCATTAAAATCATCGCTTCTTGTACGTTTTCTTCGTCAAAATCATCAACACTAAACAACCAAGAACCATTTACTCCGCTAACCAATTCATTTACACAGTTACAGTTTTCCTCATCAAAACTGTCTTGTGTTTTAAAATCATTATCATCACATTGCATAGCGGTCATCACCTCACATTTATCTTTACAGCCGGTAAAAATTATACTTAAGCTTATTATTGTAATGGATAAAGAATAAAAAAAGTTTGTATAAAATTTCATAATAATATATTTATTTAAATTAAGCGTTTAAGGCTCTTAAACGTTGTAATAAAGTTGGGTGAGAATGATAGAAAAATACATAAGCTGGGTGTGGATTTAGATTACTTAAATGATTGACTGATAATTTTTTTAAAGCATTAATTAATGCAGCACCTTTGGAGGTAGCTTTAGCAAAAGCATCTGCCTCGTATTCATTTTTACGTGAAAACATATTCATAAACAAACCCAATATAGTTGAAATTGGGCTAAACAAAATACCAAAAGCAATTAAACCAATATGAAAGGTGGGTTGTTCAACACCTAATGCTTGCGATAATAGCGGACTTTTTAAAGCTAAGCCTAATATAAACAGCATTACCCCAGTTTGAACTATAGAAATAACCAAACTTTGTTGAATGTGTTTCTTTTTATAATGGCCTACTTCGTGTGCTAAAATGGCTACTAACTCATCGGTAGTATTTTGATTGATTAAAGTATCGTACAATACAATACTTTTTTGTTTGCCTAAACCGCTAAAATAAGCGTTGGCTTTTGAGGATCGTTTTGAACCATCTACCACAAAAATATTTTTTAATGGAAAGGCAACCTTCGCTGTATATTCATTAATGGCATCTTTTAATTCCCCGGCTTCTAATGGGCTTAGTTTATTAAATAATGGCACAATTAAACTGGTGAAAAAAGTGGCAAAGAATAGGGTAAAGAATGTGATTAAAGCCCAAGCCAATAGCCAAAAATAAGTTTGTGTTTTATAGTAGATAAATATGATGGCGCTCAACAAAATGCCCCCCAATAAAGCAGTTAAAATATAGCCTTTCAACTTATCAATAATAAAAGTGTTTACTGTGGTTTTGTTAAAGCCAAACTTTTCTTCAATTACAAAAGTTTGATATAAGGTGACTGGAAGGCTTAACAAATCTGACATTATAAATAAAACGCCAAAAAATAGCAAAGGCAAGCCAATGTAATGTGTAGTAAAATTGCTTAGCACATCATTTAACCAAGCAAAGCCACCAAAAAACAAAAACGCCAAAATTAATATTAATGAAATAGTAGAGCCTATAATGCCCAAGCGTTTATTTGCTTTGTCGTATTGTTGGGCTTTCTTGTATGCTTTCGCATCATACAAATCGTTTACTTGGGCAGGTAATTCGTTGCTCCAAGTAGTTGAGTTTAAATAACCTAATACTCTCGAAATTAAATATTCGATGCATAAAATTGCGACGATACAAAAAAATAGCGTAGTTGCTGTCATTAATAAAAAAGTAAGAAGTGTAAATATAAATAATGTAAAGCAGAAAGGAAAAAAACTTGGTCGCAGAATAACGCAGAACAAATCTGGTAGGAAAAATATATCCCGCTGAACTCGCTGAATATCGTAGAACAAGTTGGTAAAAATATATCCCGCTGAACTCGCAGAATAACGCAGAACAAGTTGGTAAAAATATATCCCGCTGAACTCGCTGAATATCGCAGAACAAGTTGGTAAAAATATATCCCGCTGAACTCGCTGAATACCGCAGAACAAATCTGATAGGAAAAATATATCCCGCAGAAATCGCAGAACAAATCTGATAGGAAAAATATATCCCGCAGAAATCGCAGAATATCGCAGAACAAATCTGTTAGGAAAAAACACAATATAAAAGCGCTGCGTAACTCTGCGAGATCAGCGGGACAAAAGAATCCGCATAAAAAACTCTGCGTAACTCTGAGAGATCTGCGGGACAAAAGAATCCGTATAAAAAGCGCTGCGTAACTCTGCGAGTTCTGCGGGACAAAAGAATCCGCATAAAAAGCTTTTCGTAAATATGCTGAAGAAAAAATACCGCTCAATACTACAAATTCTAAATAAAATAAAAGAGCTTAGCTTCAAATGCAAGAAAACGATATATCGTACGACATTAGGGGAGCTATTTACAAAGTCTATATAGAATTTGGCCCAGGTTTGTTAGAATCGGTATATGTTGCAGCACTTAAAGCTTCATTAGAAAAGGCGGGCAGAAACGTACGGAAAGAAGTAGCGGTTCCTGTGTTTTTTGAAGATGAAAAATTAGAAGTAGGTTTTCGATTAGATTTATTGGTTAATAACAAAGTAATTATTGAAGTGAAATCGGTAGAAGCATTAGCAAAAGTACATCACAAACAAGTAATTACTTATTTAAAACTAACCAAGCTAAAGCTGGCAATCTTAGTCAATTTTAATGTAGATGATATTAACAAAGGTATTTTTAGGAAGGTAAATAATTTACATTGAAAAATATATCTCGCAGAACTCGCTGAATAACGTAGAACAAGTTGGTAAAAATATATCCCGCTGAACTCGCTGAATATCGCAGAACAAGTTGGTAAAAATACATCCCGCAGAACTCGCTGAATATCGCAGAACAAGTTGGTAAGAATATATCCCGCTGAACTCGCTGAATAACGCAGAACAAATCTGTTGAGAAAAAACGCAGTATAAAAGCGCTGCGTAACTCTGCGAGATCAGCAGGATAAAAGAATCCGCATAAAAGATCTTCAAATTCTGAGAAACAAAAAACTTAACTTACTATTAATCTAAATAAAACTACTTTTACCTTTGCGAAAATCTGTTTTTTTTGCGCAAGAAAAATTTGACTAATGGAAACAATAAGCATATTCGATATTTTTAAAATTGGAGTTGGGCCATCAAGCTCCCACACCTTAGGCCCGTGGAAGGCAGCCTTACATTTTTCTAAAACGTTGAGCAATATTAAATTTAACAAAGTTCAAATTCATCTATATGGTTCACTTTCAAAAACAGGCGTAGGCCATGCAACCGATATAGCCCTTCAATTAGGTTTACTGGGCTATTTACCCGAAACAATCGATACTTCAGAAATAGCAACCCATCTTACCAATGTAAAAAATACCAGCCAATTACAGATTAATGATTTGGCAATTACTTTTGAACCAAATGCCGACATAATTTTTGAAAACTATGCTTTACCGCATCACCCCAATACACTTACTTTTATAGCTTACTTAAATAAACAACAGGTTACTAAAACTACCTACTACTCCATTGGTGGTGGCTTTATTGAAAAAGAAGGAGAAAGTAAGCAAGAGCTTGACACAAATGTGAAGCTGAAATTTCCTATAAATAAAGCGGCTGATTTAACGAAATATATTGAAAATACAGGCTTGCCTATTCACGAAATTGTTTACGAAAATGAGTTGTGTTTTAATAGTAGTAAAATAATAGAAGAGAAAATACATAACATTTACAATACTATGTTGCAATGCGTTTACAACGGTTGTAATAAAGGTGGCATACTGCCCGGCGGCTTAAATGTAAAAAGACGCGCTTACGAAATTTCTACCCAACTATTAAATGGCCAAAGCTTACCCAATGTTAAAGAGTGGATGAACGCTATAAAGAAAACCAAAGCCGATTTTACAGCCATTAACAAATGGGTGAGCTGTTTTGCTTTGGCAGTAAATGAAGAAAATGCAGCAATGGGCAGAGTAGTAACTTCCCCAACCAATGGTGCAGCAGGAGTTATACCTGCCGTATTATTACATTATGTTTTATTTGCTACAAAGCAGCTTAGCGAAACCAATGTTTTTGAGGCGATTAAAAAATTTTTACTTACCGCCGGCGAAATAGGCTGCCTGTTTAAAAAAGGGGCAACTATTTCGGCAGCGGTTGGTGGTTGCCAGGCCGAAATTGGGGTTTCTTCGGCAATGGCAGCAGCTGGGCTTACCGAAGTGTTGGGTGGCTCACCCGGCCAAGTATTAATGGCTGCCGAAATTGCTATGGAACATCATTTGGGTTTAACCTGCGACCCCATTAAAGGTTTGGTGCAAATACCTTGCATTGAGCGTAACGCCATGGGCGCTAACAAAGCAATTACCGCAGCCAACCTTGCTATTATGAGCAAACCCGAAAATGCAGTAGTCAATTTAGATGCGGTAATAAAATCGATGTGGGATACCGCACAAGATATGAGCCACAAATACAAAGAAACCGCCGAGGGAGGGTTGGCTATTAACATTTCTGTTGGGCTTTCGGAGTGTTAACAATAAATAATTCGATAAAATATTAACAAAGCTTCAATTTAGTTCCCTGCCTTATGTAAAATATTTTTTACTTTGCATTACATTTTAAAAATAAGGCTATAAATGAAGTCTGCACAATACATTAGCAACGCACATCCGGCTTATATAGAATCGTTATATAACGATTTTAAGGAAAACCCTGACTCGGTAGATATTGAGTTTAAGAAATTTTTTGAAGGGTTTGACTTTGCCATTAATACCGGCAAAACAAATAATGGCGCTACAACTGGCCCGTTTAATATAAAAGAGCTGCAAGTTTACCAGTTGATAGAAGCTTATAGAGAGCGGGGGCATTTAATTGCGCAAACCAACCCCATTAGGCCACGCAAAGATCGCAAACCACATTTAGACCTAAAATATTATGGCTTGACAGATGCTGATTTAGATAACACTTTTCAAATTGGTAATGAAATTGGTTTAAAAAATGGTACACTAAAACAAATATTGGCTCAGCTTAAAAAAGTATATAGTGCCGATATTGGTTTTGAGTATGATTATATTACCGATATTGAAGTGCGAGATTGGTTGCGTCAAAAAATTGAACATCGGTTTAATACTCATTTTAGTATTGATAAGAAAAAACGCATCTTACAAAAACTAAACGAAACAGTAGTGTTAGAGCAGTTTTTAGGTACAAAGTATTTAGGTGAAAAAAGGTTTTCGTTAGAAGGAGGAGAATCAACAATACCAGCTTTAGATGCCATTATAAATAAAAGTGCTGACCTTGGGGTGCAAGAAGTAATTATTGGTATGGCACACCGTGGCCGCTTAAATGTGCTGGCCAATATAATGGGCAAAACATACGATTATATTTTTGCAGAGTTTGAAGGCAACACGCCAGAAGATAACACCATGGGCGATGGCGATGTAAAATACCACTTAGGTTTTTCATCATTATTAGAAACGCCTACCAATAAAAAAGTGCACTTAAAACTAACGCCTAACCCATCACACTTAGAAGCAGTTGACCCTGTAGTGCAAGGTTTTGCACGCGCTAAAGCCGATGTTGTTTATAACCGTGATTACGACCAGATTTTACCTATTTTAATACACGGCGATGCAGCAATTGCAGGGCAAGGTATTGTGTATGAAGTGGCGCAAATGAGTAAGCTACCAGGCTATTATACAGGTGGTACAATTCATTTTGTTATAAATAACCAAATTGGTTTTACTACCGATTTTGATGATGCCCGCTCCTCTCACTACTGTACCAGCGTTGCCAGCGTAGTAATGGCACCAGTAATTCATGTAAATGGCGATCAAGTGGAAGCAGTAGTTTTTGCAGTTGAGCTGGCTGCTGAGTTTAGACAAAAATTTAATCGCGACATTTATGTTGATATGGTATGTTACCGAAAGCACGGCCACAACGAAGGCGATGATCCTAAATTTACACAACCTGTTTTGTATAATCTAATCGACAATCACCCAAATCCACGTGATATTTATATGAATCACCTTGACAAAAAAGGTCAAGTGGAGGCAGCTTTAGCTAAAAAATTAGATGTTGAGTTTAGAAAAGAATTACAGGCAAGGTTAGAAAACATAAAACAAAATCATTTACCCTATAAATACCAAAAACCAGAGCAAGAATGGCGTAAACTTAAAAGTAAAGCAGCACCCGAAGATTTTGAAGTTTCCCCAAAAACAGGCATCACAAAAAAAACAGCACTCCAAATTTTAAAATCACTAATTACCCTACCCGATGGTTTTTCGATATTAAAAAAAGTACAACGCTTGTTAAACAAAAATGAAAAGCTATGGGTAAAAAATGAAACATTAGATTGGGCTGGAGCAGAATTATTAGCCTACGGTTCTTTACTAAAAGAAGGTATTGATATTAGAATGAGCGGTCAAGACATTAAGCGGGGTACCTTTAGTCACCGACATTCGGTTTTAGTTGATGAAAAAACACAAGCGCCTCATTACCGCTTAAACTATGTTGACGAAAAGCAAGGTTTATTTAGAATTTACAATTCCTTACTATCAGAATTTGCAGTACTGGGTTTTGAATTTGGTTATTCACTCGCCAGCCCCAATTCTATGGTAATTTGGGAAGCCCAGTTTGGTGATTTTGCCAATGGTGCCCAAACTATTATCGATCAATTTATAATGAGTAGCGAAAGTAAATGGCGTCGCAATAGTGGTTTGGTAATGTTACTGCCACACGGCTACGAAGGCCAAGGGCCCGAACATTCAAGCGCAAGATTAGAACGTTTTTTGCAAAGTAGCGCCGAATACAATGTTACGGTAGCTAATATTACCACGCCTGCTAACTTCTTTCACCTACTACGCAGGCAGTTGGCACGTAATTTTAGAAAACCCTTAATTGTAATGTCGCCCAAATCATTATTAAGGCATGCAAAATGCATATCATCAATTGACGATGTTGCGCCAAATACAAACTTTAAAGAAGTTTTTGATGACAAAAATACCCTAGCAGCAACAAAAGTTACCCGTGTATTGGCTTGCAGTGGCAAAATTTATTACGATTTATTGGCCTATAAAGAAGAGCATAAAAGAACCGATACCGCTATTGTACGTATAGAACAGTTGTATCCATTGCCCTATAAACAAATTGATAAATTAATAGTGAAATATAAAAATGCTACTTTTGCTTGGGTGCAAGAAGAACCATCTAATATGGGAGCTTGGCAATACATATTAAGTTGTTATAGAAATGCCGATCTAACTTTAATTGGTCGCAAATCAAGTGCTTCACCTGCAACAGGTTTTAAAAAAATACATATAAAAGAGCAAAACGATATTATTGAAAAGGCCTTCAATTTCTCAAGCAAAAGAGCATCAAATTAAAATAAATAATAATGACAATAGAAATAAAAGTACCAACAGTAGGCGAGTCTATAAACGAAGTAATTCTGGCAAGTTGGTTAGTTAGTGATGGCGATTATGTGGAGATGGATCAAATGTTGTGCGAATTAGAATCGGACAAAGCTACCTTTGAAGTACCAGCAGAAAAAGCAGGCAGCATAAAAATAATTGCCGAAGTAGATACCGAGTTGGAAATTGGTGCAGTATTATGCAGTATTGATACCTCGGCTACACCAGCTCAAAATGCTACTACAGAAAAAAAAGCAGAAGCACCAGAAATGGCCGAGGCCGAAACCTCAACCACCGCTGCAACTACCACTTCTGCAAAAGAGAGTTATGCCAGCGGTACACCAAGCCCAGCAGCAGCAAAAATATTAACAGAAAATGAAGTGTCAACCGAAAAAATTGAAGGTACAGGCAAAGATGGCCGTATTACCAAAGCAGATGCCTTAGGTGCAGTAGCCAACAAACCAGCAACTCCAAAACCACAAGCAACAAATAAGCCAGCTGACATAACTGCACCAGCAGCTAACTTTAGCCGTAGCACACGTACACAGCGTATGAGCAGCTTACGCAAAACAATAAGCAAGCATTTACTAAATGCTAAAAACAGCACCGCAATGCTCACCACTTTTAACGAGGTAGATTTAACCGAAATAAAAGCGTTACGTGCTAAATATAAAGAATCTTTTAAAGAAAAATATGGCGTTAGCCTCGGCTTTATGGGCTTTTTTATGAAAGCCTGCGCAACCGCTTTAATGGAAGCACCAGGGGTAAATGCGCAAATAGATGAAGGCAATATTCTTTATCACGACTATGCCGATATTTCAATTGCGGTATCAACCCCAAAAGGTTTAGTAGTGCCAAAGGTTCAAAACGTAGAATCGTTAAACCTGCACGAAATTGAAATTAAAGTAAAACAATTGGCTCTTAAAGGCAGAGACAATAAACTAACAATGGAAGAAATGACAGGCGGAACTTTTACGGTAAGTAATGGTGGTGTTTTTGGTTCATTGCAATCCACTCCCATCATAAATGCCCCGCAGTCTGCAATTTTGGGCATGCATAAAATACAAGACCGACCAATGGCCATTAATGGTGAAGTAGTAATTAGGCCAATGATGTATTTGGCAATGAGTTACGATCACCGAATTATTGATGGTAAAGAAGCCGTAACCTTTTTAGTGCGAATTAAAGAATTGTTAGAAGACCCAATTCGCTTAATGCTAAGTGTTTAATTTTTTTTTTAGAAACGAAACATTTAGGCACGCATAAACGGGCAGCCTGCTTTCCGCTCAAATAACGCTCCGCAAGCTACACGTTATAACCGCTGCAATCAGGGTTATAATTGCAAACTTTCGTCACTCGCATTAAATTTCATAATAAAAAAAGCCGCTTCAATAATATTGAAGCGGCTTTTTTTTATTTAAATTAATTATCTTATTAAAATTACTTTCTTACCCTATTAGTATTTAATGTAGTAGCACCTAACGTAACCGCACCAAAAATCATTAACAATAAAGCTAAACTAATTAAACCCCATTGAGACAAGGTTGGTATTTGCACTATATTACTAAAGTCAGGTCCATCTGCAGTACCATCACCATTTATACTAAAAGGAAGAGGGCCAACTTCACCATCTAAGCTTGCGTAGCAGGTTGGTAAAGTAGCTGGGTCTAACTCTGCTGTATAATCTCCACAAGCAAAAGGACCAACCAAAGTATAGTTACCCATCGCATCTGTTAAAACAGGCGATCCGGCAACTGGCATGCCCGTTGCAACATCAATAATAATAACACTAATATCACTAAAGTCAACTATTTCGGCTGAACACATTGGCTCATCAGTAAATATAGTTCCTTCAATTGAATCTTCGCAAATACATTCGCAACCTGTAGCATTACCAATCATAAGCTCATTGCTATCTTGATCAGTAAAAGTAACAGGGCCATAACCTGTGCCACTTGCCGAATGGTAAACCGTTAAAGTATAAGTACCTGGGTTTGCAGGATCTTCAACTGCACAAACAGTTCCATCGGCAGCATAGGCTGCACCTGTCATATCTTGGGCCACTGGCATAGGGTTAGCTGTTAAGCACCATGTTGAACCAGGTGGGCCTGTAATTGTAATTTCGTCCGCCACTAAATCAATAATACCGTCTCCTTCAAAGTCAACATTTTGAGGCGCAGTAGGCTCTGGCATACAAGAACAAGGGTCTGTAATATCAATTGCAATGCTATCATAAGTACATAAATTATTGTCAATACATGTTGCAGTTGGGTCGTAATTATTTGCTGTTATATCTCCACAAGCAGCAGTAACTGGTGTGGCATTTAAACCACAATCTGCACAAACCTCTCCTGTGGCTAAAATAGTAGTTGCCTGTTCATTTTCAGTACAAGGGTCGCCATCATCACAAGCATCTATACTAATACAAGTTGCATCAATACCAGCTAAATCAGCACAACCTAAAGCCGTAACACAAAGTGCTGGGTCTGCTGTATCGCTTGGCCCTGGATTTGGATTAAATTCTGCAAAACAAGGATTATCGCAAAACATACCGAAGGTGCAAAGTGTATTATCAATACAAGTGGCATTAGGGTCAAAATTTGTTGCTTCTGGGTCTCCACATGCTGCCGCAACTGGAGTGGAATTTAAGCCACAATCCGCACAAACATCTCCTGTGGCTAAAATAGTAGTTGCCTGTTCATTTTCAGTACAAGGGTCGCTATCATCACAGGCATCTATACTAATACAAGATGGGTCAATACCAGCTAAATCGGCACAACCTAATGCGGTTACACAAAGTGCTGGGTCTGCTATATCACCAGGGTTTGGGTTTGGTGCAAACTCTGCAAAGCAAGGGTTATCACAGAACATACCGAATGTACAAACTGTATTATCAATACAAGTGGCATTAGGGTCAAAATTTGTTGCTAAAGGGTCGCCACAAGCTGGGGCAATTACCATACCGTTTCCGCAAGGCACACAAACTGTTACACCGTCACAAGCATCAATACCTTCCATTTCGCCAGCAGTACATGGATCACCATCGTCGCAAGCTTGCATAACAGGAGCTAATGCACAACTTGCAACTGCTGTACCAGCACAAGGCACACAAGTTACTGCTGCGTCACAAGCATCTACTTCTTCCATATCGTTTTCTGTACAAGGGTCACCATCATCACAAGCTTGCGCTACTGATGGTAAGGTACAAGTTGCAACTGCTGTACCAGCACAAGGCACACAAACTACTGCTGCGTCACAAGCATCTACTTCTTCCATATCGTTTTCTGTACAAGGGTCACCATCATCACAAGCTTGCGCTACTGATGGTAAAGTACAAGTTGCAATAGGTGTTCCATTACCACATGCCGTACACACTTCTCCGGTTTCAATTATGGTGGTTTCTATTTCGTTTTCGGTACAAGGATCCACATCATCGCAAGCTAAGGTTTGTAAACAGGTAGCATCTGGGCTATCAGCACAACCAAGTGCAGTAACACATAGTGATGGGTCAGCAGTATCATCTGCTCCCGGATTTGGATTAAATTCTGCAAAACATAAATTATCGCAGTAAGGCACTCCAACGGAGTCGCAGTTATAATCTGCGGTAACTATTACATCGCAAGTTAAACCAGAATCACAACCAACATTAACTAACATAATGTTATCTACTGTAAAATTAGAGGCAACACCGCCTGCACCACTTTCAGATGTAAATAATATGGTATGACTTGAGCCATCTGCATAGGCACTTAAATTGATGGTAATGGTTTGGATGGTGCCGGTTGCATCGCAGTTAGCTGGGTTTGTATTTAAGGTAAATTCTACATTACCGTCTACTTGTACTTGAATAAAATCTGCTGCATCTCCACAAACAGAATTTTCTAATGCAAAGGTTAAAGTAGCCATTCCTCCTGGGCAAGGTGGTATGATAAAATCACCCGAGAGTGTACCTGTTTCTGGGTCACCTGAACCTCCAAACCAAGCTAAGTAGGCGCCACTATTTGGGGCAACACCATAATTAACAGAACCACCACCGTTTCCGCAAGTTCCTACATCACACAAAACAGTTCCAAAGTTGGTTGAGGTAGATGTCCAAGGGGAAGCACCTCCAGCGCCAATTGCTTCCAAATCTCCATCATTCATTGTGGCGTCAATTATTACCGCATCTTCTCCGGCAAAACAACAATCGGGGCCTGCAGCATCTGGTACAAAAGTAACGGTATATGATGCTGTACCGCTATCTCCATTATTTACTGGAAATGTTGGGTTGCCTGCATCTGGAGTAACCGTTACGTAAGCTTCGCAACCAGCTAAGGGTGTAAGTACTGGTTCATTACAAGTTCCTTCACCGCTAACTGTAACCAAAGTTGTTAGGTCTGTTGGCGGGGCAGGGTATGCTGTTATAATATAAGTTCCTCCATCTAAAGTGGGGTTTAAGGGTGTGGTAGTACAATCAACATTTAAAAAATAGGTTTCTGTTTCTATTGAACAATTAGTAGATGTAAGTGTATTTGGTGCAGCTATTGCTGTACCACCGGCACTTAAATAGTTACCTGTACTCCAACTGTAAATTGCATCACTATCATCATCTAATACTAAACCATTAGCTTCCGGATCTGGAAAAGCGACTACATCACTCATTCCACAAAAATCATCTGTTATGGCTACAGGTGTGGTTACCTCCGTGGCACATGCTACTTCGCAAGGCTGGTTTAAACAAGCATTTGGTAATTCTGGTGGAGATGGTGCAGAGCATTGATTGGCAGTTGCACCAAATAATTGATTAGCCCAGTAGTTCATTACTGCTGCTTGATCTTCTGTAAACATACTCATACAAGCATCATCTGTATAAGCCATAAAGTTGGCTGTTGGTACGTTAGTTGCACCGCAAGTTCCACCAGTTCCTTGGCTTGTATTTGTTACGCAGCCAGTTGGGCAGCCATAAAACTGATTGGCCATTATTGGTGTATCGTTAACATTAAATGGTCCTGGTGCATTTAAATCGTTATCAGTACAACTAGGGGCTCCGTCAACGTGTGTATGAAATAGACCCAAATAATGGCCAATTTCGTGAATCATAGTTGCTCCTAGATTGTAAGTATTTTGAGTATCTAAACCACAACCTGATGAAGGGTCGGTGCCTCCAAAAGCCTCCGCACATGTTGAAACACCATCGCCATTAGCAGCACCAGGTATACCATCGGCCACACCGAGGCAGTTTCCGCTTGTGATAAACAGGTTCATAATGCCATTCCAGCCAGGTGCACCACCACCACCGGCACCAAAACCACCTGTAAATGCTCCAATAGTGATTGGTGGATCGCAGGCAGGATCTAATCCTTCAGCATTTCCTTCGGGAGGAACGGCTAAACAAAATGTGATACAAGTACCTGTTGAAGCCACACTATTGCCTTGTGCATCTTGATATGCTGCGGGACAAACGGCTTCTGCTGCTGTACCAGTATTGTTACCAAATGCTAAGTTCATAGCATCTAATTGATCTTGTACTTCGGCTAAAAGGCAATCGCTATCGCCACAAGTTACTACGCCTGGTGCAAAGTGAAAGGCTACTGGTACTACAATAGCGTTATTGCCGTCGCAGGGTATTTGCCCTTGCCGGTCAATCTTTGGCATAGCTAATGCGTCATTATGATAAGCGGCATAGCGAGGATTGCTTTCTATTCTTTGTTGCAGGGCTTGCATGGTAGTACAACGCTCACCGTCTATTTGTGCAACAGTAATGTTTATCATAAAAAATAAACAAATAGCAAGTGTACAATAAGAAATTATGTAATTCATTTTTATGTTATTTATTATTATTTCTGTTTGAGGTTTTTTAAGAATGTAAAAGTAACAAAATACCTATGCTAATCATAATGTTAGAAAGAAAATTGATGTATGATATGTTACACTTTTAAATGATAATACCCTAAAAGTGATCTATTTTGCTAAAGTAAATTGATCTTTTTACTTACTATGATAAAAACAAAAAACTCAACATTTTCATGTTGAGTTTTTTGTTTATAATGTTAAAATTAAATCTTTTTCGGAATCATTTAAAAATAAATTTATATTATGAATTTATAAATTTCTCCATAAATTTTGGGCTTTAAAGGCCTCGTTTTAGCTACTCTAAAACTGTATTATTGGATTCTAAAGCAATCGGAGCCTATCAAAAAATATCTTTGTTATAATTGATAAATTTATTTTTCATCATTTTTAATTAACTACATTCGTATTGTAATTTTTAAGTATGCTTATTTTAATTGCACCAAAACTCATTAATAGTAAAGCTAATATTAATAAACCCCATTGCGACAAAGTGGGTACCATCATAACATTGCTAAAATTAAAGCCATCGGCTGTTCCATCACCATTAATGGAAAACTGAACTGGCCCTGTTTCACCATTTAAACTGGTATAACACATTGGTACGGTAGCCAAATTTAATTCGGCTGAATATTGGCCGCAAGCGAAAGGACCTGCTAAACTGTAATTTCCTGTGGCATCTGTAATGGCAGGTGAGCCTGCAACAGGAAGTCCTGTAAGCACATCAATAATAACCACTTCAATTCCACTAAAATCAGCACCTTGAGATGGACATAGATCAGTATCTGTTGATATGGTACCAGCAATACTATCTTCGCAAGTGCCATCGCAATTGTAATTGGCTGTTACCACAACATCGCAAACTGCTGGCTCTGTACAAGCGCTTGCTACAAGGCTTACATTATCAATAAACATATTGGTATTTGCACCACTGTTTTCCTCTCCTATAATTACAATTTGGGTTGCTCCGGCAGGTACACCTAAAGCCAAAATATCTATTGGACCAAAGCTTGTATTTGTATCATCACAAGCAATATTTGCTATTACAACGCCACCTATCTGTACTTCTAAAAAGTCTGTATTGCCCCCGCACACATCCATCAGATAGTCGAAACTTAATTCAACTGAATTACAAGCTGGTATAATAATATCTTGCGTTATTGTTAAATAGGAGTCGCCTCCCCAACCACCAAACCAGGCCTCGCTGCTTCCGTTAACCAATCCTCCAGATACACCAATTATACCAAAAGGAGCGGGGTTAGGCGTTCCAGCTGGTACTTCTTCTAATTCTACCCACGGAGCAACGCCTGCTTCAAAATCACCATTTATCAAAATTTCGCCTTCGTCCGCAGGGTTTCCGATAATACAACATTCTGGCCCTGCGGCAGAGGATGTAAATGTTACGGTATAGTTTGCCGTGCCTAAATCACCAGCAGCTACTGGAAAGCTTGGGTTAGCGGAATCGGCAGCGACCGTAATGTTATTTTCGCAACCTGCTATTGGGGCTACTACTGGCTCATCGCAACCATTTTCATTATTTATTGTTACTAATGCTGCAATATCATCTGGCAATGCAGGATAGGCTGTAATTACAAATGTACCTGCATCTAAAGTTGTAGCAAGAGGTGTTGTGCCACAATCAATATTTAAATAATAAGTTTCGGTTACTACAGCGCAATTAGTAGAGGTTAATATGGTTGGAGCTGCTGCAACAGTACCACTTGCACTTAAATAATTGCCAGTAGACCAACTTAATACTAAATCACTTTCCTCATCTACCACTAATCCGTTTGATAATGCACTCGGAAAATCTGTAGATGTGGTTGATCCACAGGCATCTTCTGTTAAACTAATAGGTGTGGTAACTACTGATGGACAGACTAACTCACAAGCGCCAGCTTGGTTGGCACACGGTGGGTAGGTTGGCATACAAGAAGTTGAGTTTGAAGCCCAATCTGCTTGTGGGGCTGCTGTTGCTATCATTACATCTACTTGATCTTGAGAAAAAGAAAACATACAATCATCATCAACATAATCCATAAAGTTACCAGAATAGTCTGTACCTTCTGAAGAAGTACAAGCATTTGTATCTACTGTTGGGCAACCAAAATTAGGGTTGGTTTGTGGTGGTGTATCGGCAATATTATCACCAAAGGTATGTTCTAAACCAAACCAGTGACCAACTTCGTGGGTTAGTGTTGCGCCACCATCATACGGCGTGCTATTACCTACTCCTTCGCAAGGCACAAAGTTTTGTGAACCAAAAGCACCAGTTAATACTGAAGCTCCTTGTGTTTGGTTTGTATTTGAGGCGCCACCTAAAAAGTTTACAAAACCTAAAATACCGCCGCCGCCTATTGGGCCAACATATATATTTAAAAATCCGTTCCATAAGGCCGGTGCATTTTGGTTATCGGCATTGTAGCTTGTAGTAATGGCTAAGCCACCGGTTATAAGGTTAGCATCGGCTGGTAAATTTTGATCTGCTAAACAAAATTGTATACAGGCGCCATCATCTGGCATTGCTAATGCCCCGGCTGTTCCTCCAAAATTGTCACAGCCTGCATTTATCCATTCACATAACAAGCCTGCATTCATATTACAACCCGAAAAATCTGCATTCATTTGGTCTATTTGTGCAATAGTTGCGTCTATCATGCATTGTTCTGAAATATTGGTTGGTTGAAAGTGTACTACTATGGGTACAATTAATGGTGTAGCGCAAGGTGCTTGTAATCTTTTGGTTTGTAATTGGCTTGCCACTCTCTCTTGCAAGGCTTGATATTCTGCTGCGAACTGCTGGCTTTGCAGGCTTTGCTGCATGTTTGCATCTGTGCCACACCGTTGTTGTGCATTTGCACTATTCGATATAAAAAAAACTAAGCCTAATAGCGTCCAATAAGTAACTGTTTGTTTCAATTGATTCATAATTTTTTAAATTGTATTATTGGATATTTTTCTTTTTAGATAATTGTTTTGATGTCGTAAATATAGTTAAATAGTTTTATTTTAAGTGTGAG